>Ga0182232_1000004_pt1 | contig 121091 bp, 116 predicted proteins | sample G6R1MG_30_FD_155484 | JGI IMG/M metagenome (GOLD analysis project Ga0182232, IMG submission 155484) | Phyllosphere microbial comminities from miscanthus, Michigan, USA - G6R3_NF_07NOV2016_LD2 MG | ecosystem: Host-associated > Plants > Phyllosphere > Phylloplane/Leaf | place: USA: Michigan... | reverse complement strand
ATAGAGCAAATCTACCCGGCCGCATTCAAACAAGTGGGTTGGGATAGAAATATAATCAAATGTTGCCTTATTAATATAAATACTCTCCTCGCCATCATTAATTCTTAATTCTATTCTTGTTTCGTCAGGAAATCTTTTACTCAGGTCAATATATCCACAAAAAGCTTCGAAAACATCACACGCATTTTGCACTAGAATATTACGTCGCGTACCGTTTGAAGCTTGATATGTCATCTCAGTGGCTAGCTGGAAAATGCTTATGGTTGTGTTCTGAACTGCCTTCTTCCTAAGTTTCGAATCTTTTTTCTTGACTTTTTTTGTCCTGATGAGTTGTTTATTATCAATATTGGGGGCCGAAATCGCGCGCCGAACGCGTTCGACATCGGCCGGCTCGAAATCCTCTATGTCGGTGTCGCCCTGCGCGATGCTCGCAACGATGGCCCAGTCGTTAAGCTCCACATTTTCATAAGCAGCCTGATTTTCATACTCGTCTGCTTCAAGTGCGACGATGCCGTGGATTTCCTGATGCAAAAATATGTCGGATACTGCGCCAGATCGAATGATGACGCTCTGGTTTGACTGGCTTTCAACAATAAGAAACTCGCAGTCATGTTCTTCGAGGTCGTGTTTCAGTCGAGAAAATGCGATTTTCGAAATTGACAGCAGCAAGGGTGCCCCGCGACCCGCGAAGTGAATCGCAACCTTACCATAATTTTCCAAACCTGCCCGGACCGCCTCGTCATTGCGGGTCTGTCCGGGCAGCAAGTCTTCCTTTAGAATATCCTCTACGGAGACTTTTAGTATGATTGCCAATTGCTCCAGCTTCGATTTAGGAACCGGAATCAAACCGGACTCCCATCGCTGATAGGCCTCATAACTAACACCGAGCTGGGCGGCGATGTCCACTTGGCTGATGTAGGCGGCAAGGCGATAGTCTTTGAGTTTCATTGATAGGTCGGTCCCTGCTGGTAAGGATTTTGAGCACGGAACGGGTTGCGCATTTATTTATGAATTGGTCCTGCCTGTGACGATCGCTGGAAATGCGACGCCTCGCCCGACACAAATCGGACAGCGCCGATTTGTGAGCCCGCGGGCCAACTATGCATCAACCTGCGGGCTAAGAAGCGCGTTTTGCGGACATTCTCGCGGGCGAGGACACGAAGGTCACTTCCCTTGCATGGTCGCCGCGATGTTCGAGACCCGTGATCTGTAACGGCACATCCAGGGTGCCGAAGTCCGGGACCAAGCCAGCGTCATTCACTGCCAAAACCCGATCGCGGCACGCCCTAGAATGACCGCTGCAGATCGACGATTCAGCCAAGCTCGTAAAAAATTCATTTTTCTGAATTACTTAGCAAACTACACTTCACGGGATGGCAGAACACCCGTAGCGAATGGCAGCACTTTGCTGCACTTTACACCACCTCGTCCCGGTGCCCCTCGACGCGGCCCGGGCCGGCGACGTCCTGCTGTTCGCCTTCCGCGCCCACCTGCCGGCCCGCCACTGCGCCATCGCCACGGGGGCTGGCACGATGATCCACGCCCATGACGGCGCGGCCGTCACCGAGGTGGCCCTGACGCAGTGGTGGGTGCGGCACCGGACGCACGCGTTCCGGTTTCCGGATGTCTGTAGGCGAACCTGACCAAGCGGAGGTTGGGCGCTGCGCGTTCGGAAAAGTCTAAGCGCCCTGGATCATTGGATTTCCAACGCATTGTTTCGAACCGGCATCGAGTACCGATTTACATTGCATTTTTAGGATAAATATCCTATATTGGTTCCTCGGCTCGTTTAGGAGCGATCCGAGATGTCTCGGCGTCAGACTAAAGACCTGACGCTTCCTAAGGCCAAGCGAGGGACCCATGACATTCAGAGTGCTTGCGAATTCGGAAGCGCCGTTCAGTCCGGCGGAATACAGCAACACAGCTTCTGCGGCACGCGCCGACAGCCCCACTGCCCTTGCAGCGTCCGACGAGAATGCCATGGCGACGGCAGCGTCCGGCCCCTCCGTCAATCTCGTCGATTTCGGTGCCGATCCGTCAGGCGCCACCAACTCGGATGGAGCCTTCGGACGCGCCTGGGCGTCGATTAAGGCCACGGGCGGGACGATCGTCATCCCGCCAGGCACCTTCGTCTTCTCGACGAAGGAGGTCCTCAGCCTACCGTCCCGCCGGGCCGCGGAACAGCCGAGATCCGTCAACATCGTCGGGCAGGGCATGGAAACGACTATTCTGCACTGGCCGAATGCCAATGGTGGTCTGAAGATCGTCGTCGATGACTTCCGCGATTCCGTTAATATCGCGGATTTAACCGTGACCACGGGTGTCCCCGATGGTGGCGAGGGAATCGTATTTTATGGCACCGATTTCTACGGCGGCTTCCAAGCCTATCCGATGTCCACCCTGCGCCGCATCTGTGCCCGCGGCAGCGATGGCGGCAACCAGCGCTTCTATTGGACGAGGGGTCTCGGAACGCGTGGCGTCAACGGTATTTCTTGGTACGATTGCATGGTCTTCGGCGGCACGCCTTCAGGTGAGGGCAGCGGTGCGCTTGGCAAAGGCATTTGCGTCGAAGGCATGGATCGCACCCCAGGCGCTGTGCCGCGACTGGACATCGACGACCCCGGCCCTCAATACAATTTCGGCTACGGCCTGCTATACAATGTCTACGGCGGACAGATCAACGCATGTGATATTGGCTTCTATTATGGAGACGTCGTCCAGGGGGTAAATCTCTACGGCATCAACTTCGGATATTGCCGCGCCAGCATCGAGACTTGTTCAGACCCTTCGCGGGGTGTGCTCGCACAGCTTTATGTCACCAACTGCCAATCCGGGGCAGGCCTGGGCACGCAGGTCAATCTGCTTGCCCTGCTCTTCACCCTTGGCATGACGAATTGCACTTGGTTCCTCAAACCTGGGCAAACCGGCATTTATATGAAGCACGCGGTGCCCTTCACAATCCAGGGAACCTCGATTCAGGGCGTCCCGGACCGAGCGAACAATCCGATCATCGGTATCGATATTCCACGATGCGAGATCGCCGGAGGATCGATTATCGGCAACATCCTGCGAGACCTCACCATCGGCGTCCGCCTGCAGGCGCAAACCTCGGGAATTATTGTCGACGGCAATCACTTCGGTTCGTGCGACATTGAGGTGAGTGATGCCGGCCCGCGCAATGTCACGGGGCTGGCTAATCTTGGGGAAAGAACAAACAGTGAGATCGTTATCCAACCCACGTCGCCTGGGGCGAACTACGGTTCACGAAGCTTGGCATTCCGAAGCATCGATCGCAGTGGCACCGGGCGAAACGCTGTCTTCGTGGCAGACCCGGATGGCAACATGAACCTTCTAATGCCTCCGGAGAAGCTGTTTGCAATCGGATCGACCATCGTCGGTCGCAGCAATGCAACCATCACGGGTCAGATGAATGCGGGTTCGATCGTCTCGCAGGGGGCTTTGTCGGTGTCTGGCCCGGTGGGCTTCAATGGCGCGAACGCCATTGGCCCACAGACCGTGTCCGGACCGCTGGTCAACAATGAGGCCCGCATCGCCGATCTGATCAATGTTCTGGTCAACCTGGGCCTCGTCGTAAACAGCACGACCTACCAGTAGGAGCAAACGCATCCACGTCAACGCCACGCATCCATATTAATCTAATCAGAACGCATCGGGGGCCTTCATGGCATCCGATGCGTCTATTTCTAAGCAATCGGGATCGGAAATTTCATGCCCACCCCCTGATTCATTGCTTAACATCTTACCAACGTCGTAGATCGGCTCATTTATTATTTGGTCGAACGGTGTCCGTAGGGAGTTAAGGAGCAGATCGAACTGCATGGGATCGTTCGTCACAATTCGCAGGATGACGAAAAGCCAGAATTTGACGGCATGACATCCGGATGGTTGTCAAGGCGCACCGCGCCGGGGGCGCGGATGCCCCCCGAGGTTTCGATGCCGACACTCCTCGCCCTGCTCCTCGCCGCCCTGGCGGGGGCCGCCATCGTGATCCAGCAGGGGTTGAACACGCAGCTGCGCGGGGTCCTGAACTCCGCCGCCTGGGCGGGCTTCGCGAGCTATTTCGTCGGGCTCGCCTGCATGGGCCTTCTGGCGCTCGCCCTGCGCGATCCCCTGCCCGCCTGGAGCGCGGCGGCCCGCCTGCCGTGGTGGGCCTGGAGCGGCGGGGCCTTCGGCGCCCTGTTCATCGCCCTCGGCATCGCCCTCGTGCCGGTTCTGGGAGCGGGCACGTTCATGGCCCTCCTCGTGACGGGCCAGATGCTGGCCTCCGTGGCCTTCGACCATTTCGGCTGGCTCGGCCTCGCCCAGCGCAGCCTCGACGGCCCGCGCCTCGTCGGCGTCGCCCTCCTCGTCGGCGGGGTGATCCTCATCCGGCGCTGAGGGCCCTTCATGACAGTTCTCCTCTCTTCGAACCGGTGGTTCGGAGAGAGGAGGCCCGGCGGACGACCGCCGCCGCGCGGTCGCGCGGATAGACTTCGGTGAGTCGGCCTCATCGCGGTCCGATCCCGACAGCCTTTCGGAGCCCGCCATGGCCACGCTGATCCTGCAAACCGCCGGAGCGGCGGCCGGTACGGCGCTGGGCGGCCCCATCGGGGGCATCGTCGGCTCGGCCCTCGGGGCGGCGGCGGGCTCGGGGATCGACGGCGCCCTGTTCGGGGGCGGTTCGGGGCCCCGCTTCGTCGAGGGGCCGCGCCTCACGGAGGTGGCGGGCCTGACCTCGACGGAGGGCGACCCGATCCCCCGGCTCTACGGCCGCGCACGCCTCGGCGGCACCCTGATCTGGGCGACCCGGCCCCTGGAGACCGCCAACACCACCGTGGAGCGGGCGGGGTCCGCCGCCAAGGGCGGGGGCGGCCAGAAGACCGTGCGCACGGCCTATGCCTATTCCGTCGACCTCGCCATCGGCCTGTGCGAGGGACCCGTCGCTCAGGTGCGGCGGATCTGGGCCGATGGGCGCGAGCTCGACCTCACCACCCTGACTTGGCGCCTGCACCGGGGCACGGCCGATCAGGAGCCGGACCCGCTCATCGTCGCCAAGGAGGGCACGGCCCCGGCCTATCGCGGCCTCGCCTACGTCGTGTTCGAACGCCTCGCCCTGGCCGAGTTCGGCAACCGCGTGCCGCAATTCGCCTTCGAAGTGATGCGCCCCGTGGCGGGCCTCGCCGACCGGGTGCGCGCCGTCTGCCTCATCCCGGGCTCGACGGAATTCGGCCTCGATCCCGCCCTCGTCACCGAGGAGGCCGGCCTCGGGTCGAGCCGGCCGGCCAACCGCTTCCAGCTCCAGGGCGTCACCGACGTCATCGCCTCCCTCGACGCCCTCCAGGCCCTGTGCCCGAACCTGACGACGGTGTCGGTGGTGGCGAGCTGGTTCGGCGACGACCTGCGGGCCGGGCATTGCACCGTGGCGCCGAAGGTCGACAACGCCGCGAAGGCGACGACGGGCGATTCCTGGCGCGTCGCCGGCCTCACCCGCGCACAGGCCGGCCTCGTCTCGACCACGCCCGACGGCCACCCGGCCTATGGCGGCACCCCGTCGGATGCCGGCCTCACCCGCCTCGCGGCCGAACTCCACCGCCGGGACCTGGCCGTCGTGCTCTACCCGTTCCTGATGATGGACGTGGCGCAGGGCAACACCCTGGCCGATCCCCGCGATCCCACCGCCGCCGGCCAGCCGCCCTACCCGTGGCGCGGGCGCATCACCTGCGATCCCGCGCCGGGCGTGGCGGGGAGCCCGGACGGCACGGCGGCGGCCGCCGCCCAGGTCGCGGCGTTCTTCGCGCAGTATCGCGGCCTCGTGCTGCATTACGCCGACCTCGCCGCCGGCTGGGGCGTGCCGCTTGCCGGCTTCGTCGTCGGCTCCGAATGCGTCGGCCTCACCCGCGTGCGTGGCGAGGGCGACACCTACCCGGCCGTGGAGGGATTTCGCACGCTCGCCCATACCGTGCGCGACCGCCTCGGCGCGTCGGTGCCCCTCGTCTACGCCGCCGACTGGACCGAGTACGGCGCCCATGTCCGCGACGACGGCGCCACCGTGCGGTTTCCCCTGGACAGCCTGTTCGCCGATTCCGCGATCCACGCCGTGGGGATCGACTACTATCCGCCCCTCACCGACTGGCGCGATGGGCCGGACCATGCCGACCTCGCGCAAGCCGATTCGATCTACGACCGGGCCTACCTCAAGGCGCGCCTCGGGGCGGGCGAGGCCTTCGACTGGTATTACGCGAGCGAGGCCGACCGGACGGCGCAGCGGCGCACCCCCATCACCGACGGGGCGCAGGGCAAGCCCTGGGTGTTCCGGCCGAAGGACCTCGTCGGCTGGTGGAGCAACCGCCACTGGGAGCGCGACGGCGGCCGCGAGACCCGCGCCACCGCCTGGGTGCCGGGGGGCAAGCCGATCTGGCTCACCGAGATCGGCGTGCCGGCCGTGGACAAGGGCACCAACGGCCCGAACGTGTTCCCCGATCCGAAATCCGCCGAGAGCGCGTCGCCGCCCTTCTCGAACGGGAGCCGCGACGACCTCATCCAGGCGCGCGGCCTCACCGCCATCCTCGAACGGTTCGATCCCGGAGCACCCGGCTTCGAGCCCGCCCACAACCCGGTCTCGGCGACCTATGGCGGCCCGATGGTGTCGCCGGACCACGTCTTCGTGTGGTGCTGGGATGCCCGCCCCTATCCGGCGTTTCCGGACTTCGACACGGTCTGGGCGGATGCGGGCAACTGGTCGGTGGGCCACTGGATCACCGGGCGGATCGAGGGCCTCGAACTCGACCGGCTGGTGGCCGCGATCCTGGCCGATTGCGGGATCGACGTTCCGGCCCGGATCACGGGCGCGGCGCAGCTCGACGGCTACGTCCTCGACCGGCCCCTCTCGGCCCGCGCCGCCCTCGAACCCCTCGCCCGGCTCTACGGCCTCGACGTCGCGGCGGTCGCCGGCACCCTGACGGTGCGGGGGCCGCGTGGGGAGCGGCCCCTGGCGATCCCGGCGGGCGACCTCGTGGCGTCCGGCGACGATGCCCCCCTTGCCCTGACGCGGGCCGAGGAATCCGAGCTGCCCCGGTCCTTCGAGCTCACCGTGACCGACGCCGAGGGCGGGGCCTATCGCCGGATCACCGCCGCGGCCTCGCGCCCCACGGGTGCACGGCGCCGCGAGGTCCGGCTGGAGGCGGCGGTGGTGACGCGCCGGGCGCTCGCCGAGGCCCTGGCGGAAGCCATCCTCGACGCCGACCTCGCCGCCCGCGACACCGCCGCCTTCGCCCTGAGCCCGCGCCGGATCGACCTCGAACCCGGCGACCTCCTGAGCCTGCCGGGCGAGGCGGCCCCGCACCGCATCGTGCGCATCGCCGACGGCCCGGCCGGTCGCCGGATCGAGACCCGCGCCGTGCCCCGGCACGGCCGGCCCGCCCGGACGGGCGAGCCCCCGGAGCCGGCCCCGCGCCGGTCGCCCCCGGCCCTGGCCGGGCCGCCCTTCGCGGCGATCCTCGACCTGCCGCAGGACACCGGCGACCCGACGCCGCTGCAGGTCCTGGCCGTGCGGGCCGAGCCGTGGCCGGGCGAGATCGCCGTGTGGCGGGCGGAGGATGGGGGGGCCCTCGCCCTCCACACCCTCGTCGATCATCCGGCCTGCCTCGGGCAGACCCTGACGCCGCTGCCCCCCGGCCCACTCTGGCGTTTCGACCGAGCGACCCGCCTCGACGTGCGCCTCGGAGCGGCCGGGGGCCTCGCCTCCGTCCCGGAGGCGGCGGCGCTTGCCGGCGCCAACCGCTTCGCCCTCGTGGATGGGGACGGCGCGATCGAGATCGTCGCGGCGGCGGGGGTGACGCTCGTCGGGTCCGAGACCTACCGGCTCACCGGGCTGCTGCGGGGGCTCGCCGGCAGCGAGGGTGCCGCCGCCCGCACCCTGCCGGCGGGCAGCCTCATCGTGCGCCTCGACGAGGCCCTGGTGCCCCTCGTCACGCGCCTCGACGAGGTCGGCCGGCCGTTCCGCTACCGCATCGGCCCGGCCATCCGCGACCCGGCCGATCCGCTGTTCGTCGAGCGCCGGGCCACCGCCGGCCTGGCTCCGTTCCGGCCCCTCGCCCCCGTCCACCTCCGGGCGCGGCGCGAAGGCGACGGGGTTCGCCTCGCCTGGACGCGCCGGGTCCGGCGCGAGGGTGACGCCTGGGACCCCGTCGACGTGGCGCCCGACCCGATGGTGCAGGGCTACCGCGTCGACATCCACGACCCGGGCGGGGCGGTCCTGCGCAGCCTGGAGACCGCCGACACCACCGTCCTCTACGCCGACGCAGCGGCGGATCTCGGCGGCCCGCCCACGGGGATCGAGGCCAGCGTCGTGCCGCTGGGCACCCTCACCGGACCGGGACCGGCCCTGCGGGCGCGGGTGCCGGTCCGCGCGGGGTGACGCGGTCGAGGGGGAACCCGTCCGGCTTGCCCGGAGCCTCGACGCGGCTCGTCCATCCGGAAGACCCGCCCGTTCGGAGCCATACATCCCCCCCGCCGATCACACCGCCGGATCGCCTCCGAAAAGAGCGATACGCCGGGTGCAGCCGCGACGGTGCCCCCTCTCCTGGAAGGAGAGGGCTGGGGTGAGGTGTGGGACCTCTCCGGACACGTCCCACACCTCACCCTGTCCCTCTCCTTCCAGGAGAGGGGACCCGCGATGCCTGCGGGATTCGGGGGTTACGCAACCGAACGTGGAGCTCCCTATGGCGCAGACCACCCCGCACCTCGCCCTGCCGCTCCTCGCGGCGGCCCAGGCCGGCAAGCACGTGACCCACAACGAGGCGCTCCTGGCCCTCGACGCCCTCGTCCACCTCGCCTGCCGCGACAAGGACCTCGCCGCGCCCCCCGCCGACCCGGCGGAGGGCGACCGCTATCTCGTGGCGGCCCAGACCCCCACCGGGGCATGGGCCGGCCTCTCGGGGCAGATCGCCGTGTTCGGCGATGGCGTCTGGACCGGCCTCGTCCCCCGGCCGGGCTGGCTCGTCCACGTGGGCGACGAGGACGCGTTCTACCGCTTCGACGGCGCGCGCTGGGGCCGCCTGTTCGACGGCCTGCGCGCCCTGCGCAACCTCGATGCCCTCGGCCTTGGCACCGAGGCGGAGGCCGGGACGGCGTTCGCGGCCAAGTTGGAGCGCGCCCTGTGGACCGCACGCGATCCCGCGGACGGGGGCAGCGGCGGCCTCGCCGTCGTCCTCAACAAGGCGGCGTCGGGCAACGCCGTGGCGCTCCTGTTCCAGACGGCCTACTCGGGCCGGGCCGAACTCGGGCTGCTCGGCGAGGACGCCCTCGGCCTCAAGGTCTCGGCCGACGGCGTCACGTGGCGCGGCGCGTGGCGGGCCGATCCGGCCACGGGCCATCTCGGCATCGGCGCCCTTGGCCTGCCCGGCGCGCCCATGGCCCGCGCGCCCCTGCACGTGGCCCGCGAAGGCGCGGGGCCGGGCCTGTGCCTCGACGCCTACGGCGCCGGGCCCGTCGAGAATGTCATCCAGACCCGCAGCGGCCGGGGCAGCCGGCAGGCTCCCGCCCCGATCCGCGCCGGGGATGGCCTCGTCGGCCTCTCGGGCGGCGGGTTCTTTGACGGCGGAAGCACGGACGGACGGGTCACCCTGCGGGGCGTCGCCGAGGAGGATTTCTCCGCGACGGCCCAGGGCGCAGGATTCGTGATCGAGGCGACGGATCTCGGCGGCACCGCGCCGCGTCCCGTCGTGCGGATGCGGGCCAACGGCGCCCTCGAACTCGTGGCGCGGGCCGGCGTGCCGGCGACCGGCACGGCGCCGGGGCAGATCGTGTTCGACAGCACCCTGGGCGCCTTCCGGGGCCATACCGGCACCGGATGGGTGCGCCTCAGCAACCCGCCGTGCTTTCGCGCCGCGACGAGCTACGACAACTACGTCGGCGCGGGGGCGTGGACGCGGGTCGGCTTCAACACCGGCCTCCTCAACGCGCAGGGCCTGTTCCGCGCCGCCGACAACGCCTTCGTGGTCCCGGAGGCGGGGGTCTACACCTTCACGGCGGCCCTCGCCTTCAAGCGCAACGGCACCAACGCGCCAGCCTCCCTGCAGGCGCGGTTCCACCGCAACGCCGTCACCCTCGACGGCAGCCGCCGGGGCGTCGCCGCCCCCATCGACGGGGTCTCCACGGTGAGTCTCGGCTGCACCCTGTCCCTGGCGGCGGGCGACCTCATCACGGTCCACGCCCTGTTCACCGGCACGGACGGCTACATCGCCGCCGCCGACAGCGACTTTTCCGGATTCGGTCTCGCGTGACGCGTCAGTACGGAGAGCCGTAATACGGCCCCGGCCGGCGGCGCTCGTAATCGGAGATCGGGCGCCCGTAGCCGCGCGGTGCCGCCACGGCACCCGGCCCGTAGTAGCGTGGCGGACGATAATTGCCGTTGTTCACGCCGGCCGAACGGTCGTTGCCGCTCTCCGTGGCGAAGGGCGTCAGCCCGCTGCCGCTGCCGCTGTTCTGGGCCGAGGCACCGCCCGCGCCCGCGAGCAGAAGTCCGGCAGCAAGACTTACGACGATGCGCGATCGCGCCATGATCCACCTCCCGAGCCCGGCCCCGGCCGCTCCTCGAGCGAACCCCCGGACGCGCCCTTCCGTTCCGCGCCGGCTTCCCTTCCCCACACCCCCGACTCTTCCCACACCCCCAACTCTTCCCACACCCCGGAGTGCACCATGGACCTCAGCGCCATCGGCAAGGCCGTGCTCATCGCCCGCGAGGGGCGGCGGCTCCATGCCTACCGCGATTCCGCCGGCATCTGGACCATCGGGATCGGGCACACCAGCGCGGCCGGGCCGCCCCTCGTCACCCCCGGCCTCGTCCTCACCCCGACCGAGTGCGACGCGGTGTTCGACCGCGACGTCGTCCGCTTCGTCGCATCCGTGCGGGCGGCGGTGACGCGGACCCTGCCGCAGCACGCCTTCGACGCTCTCGTCTCCCTCTGCTTCAACATCGGCCCGGCGGCGTTCGGCCGCTCCACCCTCGTGCGCCGCCTGAACGACGGCGACCCGGAGGGCGCGGCGCAGGCGATGATGATGTGGGACCGGCCCGCCGCCCTGATCCCGCGCCGGGGCGCCGAGCAGGACCAGTTCCGCACCCCCTACGCCGTCGCCCTGCCGCGCGCCCGGCGCGGCGACGCGACGCCCATCGCGGCCCCGGCCGAGACCCTGCCCGCCCTCGCCCCGGCGCGACGGACGGTTCCGCCCGTCGTGAGCGGGGCGCCGGCCGCGCCCGGCTGGCTCGCCCGGATCCGCGCCGTCCTCGGCGGGCGCCCCCGCGCCTGAACCCTTCGCGTCCACGCCCCGGAGATCCCCGAACCATGCAGCCGATCCGCACCGCCCTCGTCCTCGCCCTCGCGTCCACGCCCTGTGCCGCCGCCGGCCTCGATCCCGCCAGCGTGACCGTCCCGTGGGGCGACACCGTCGCGGTGGCGGCGCAGGCCGTCACCGGCCTCCTCCTGCCCCTCGCCGTCACCGCCGCCACGGCGGCCCTGGCGCGTCTGGCCGGGCCGCTCCGCACCCTCGTCACCGCCACCCTGGTGGAACGGCTGGTGCGCAACGTCGGCGATTACGCCGTCAACGCCGTCGCGGGCGCCGTGCGCGGGCGGACGCTCAGCGTCCCCGTGGGCTCCGCCGTCATCGCCCGGGCGGTGCAGCGCGGCCTCGACGAGGCCCCGGCCTGGCTCGTGCGCGCCGCCGGCGGACGCGAGGGGCTGGCCGAGAAGGTGTTCCGCAGCCTGCCGCTCGCGGAGGAGGCCACCCTCGCCAACACCCTGCGCCCCGCCGTGGAGGCCGCGCGGGCGGGGCGCCCCCTGCCCTGAGGCGACCTGCCCCGAGGTCACCGGAGACCCGTCATGGAAAAGCTCGCCCTGGAGGGTGCGCGCCTGCTGTTCTCCCATGACGGGGCCGGCTGGATCGTCGCCGTGCTGATGGGGCTCGCCTGCCTCCACCTCTACCGCGAGACCGTGCGGACCCAGGATGCCCGCCTCGGGGAGACCGGCGCCACGGCCGCGGCCCTGGAGCGGGCCTCTCAGACCAACGCCGCCGTGGCGGCCGCCCTGGAGAGCCGCACGCGGGTGCTCGAGGACCTCTCGCGCCTCGTGAGCGAGATGGCTCGGGGCGTCGAGCGCGGCGACGACCGCATCCGGGACAAGCTCGACGCGATCCTGCGCCACCTCGGCGAGGGACGCCCGCTCATCCGCCCCTGACCGCAACCCCGACCGAAAGAACGCCCATGCTCCGCTTCGCCCGCACGGCCCCGTCCGCCCATCGAGCGGCGCAGGCCCGCCTCGGCGCCGCCCGCCGACGCTTCGACCTCTCGACCATCGCCCTGCGCAAGGCCGCCCTGGACCACGTCGAGGGCGAGATCCTCGTGAGCGCCGCCCTGCGGGCAACCCTCGCGCGCCTCGCCGGATCGCCGGGCTCGGGCCTCTGAACCTTCGCGCTGTCCGGGCGGGGAACCGAACCCCTCCGGTTCCGCTTGCCCCGGCATTCAGGGCGCATTCAGTGCCCCCGCCCTAATGCGAGATCCATGCGCATCTTCTTCGCCCTGTTGCTGATCGGCCTGGCCGTCGCGGGTTTCGCGACGGGCTCGATCGGCACGCAGGCCGAGGAGACCACGGCGGCCGCCATCGTCGCGCCGGTCCAGGCCACACCCCACCCCGATGTCTGCCTCAGCGCCGCCGACCTGCGCGAGGCCGTGGCCGACAAGCGGGTGATCGAACCCGTGGCCGCCATCCGGGCTGCCCGCAAGGTGATTCCTCGCGCTGAGATCCAGCGCGCCCGCCTGTGCCGGCACGACGAGGCCCTGGTCTACCTGCTGACGGCCTTGCGCCGGGACGGGCAGTTCGTCCACGTGATGGTCGATGCCACCACGGGCGAGATCAGCGGCCCCTGAACCTTCAGCGCATCAGAGGAGTACGGGACCGTGCGTCTGCTCGTGGTCGAGGATGACCGGGACATCAACCGGCAGGTGGTCAGCGCCCTGGAGGAGGCCGGCTACGTCGCTGACAAGGCCTTCGACGGCGAGGAGGGCGGCTATCTCGGCGAGAGCGAGCCCTACGACGCCATCATCCTCGACATGGGCCTGCCCAAGGCCGATGGGGTCAGCGTGCTGCAGAAGTGGCGCCGGGCCGGGATCAAGACCCCGGTCATCATCCTGACGGCCCGCGACCGCTGGTCCGACAAGGTCGACGGGTTCGATGCCGGCGCCGACGACTACGTCACGAAGCCGTTCCACATGGAGGAGCTCCTCGCCCGCGTGCGCGCCCTCCTGCGGCGCGCGGCGGGCCACGCCACGAGCCAGATCGCCTGCGGGCCCGTGGTCCTCGACACCCGCTCGGGCCGGGTGTTCGTGGACGGCAACCCGGTCAAGCTCACGAGCCACGAATACCGGCTGCTCTCCTACCTCATGCACCACACAGGCCGCGTGGTGTCGCGCGCCGAACTCACCGAGCACCTCTACGATCAGGATTTCGACCGCGATTCCAACACCATCGAGGTGTTCGTCGGCCGCCTGCGCAAGAAGCTCGCCGTCGATCTGATCCAGACCGTGCGGGGACTGGGCTATCTCGTGGACCCGACCCAGCCGCCGCCGCGGGTGTGAGGCTATTCGCGCGCCGCGATGTCCGTCAGGGCGAAATCGTCGCCTTTGAAGAGCAGCGGCGCATCGTGGATCACCGCCATGGCGTAGGCGAAGCAATCGCCCATGTTGAGCTGGGCCGGGTGTCCCGTGCCCTTCCCATAGCGGGCGAAGGCGTCGAGGGCCGGATCGGCCGCTGCCGGTGGTACGGCGACAAGGCGAATTCCAGCGGCCTTGAGAAAGGCGGCGAGATCCGCCCGTATCGTCGCCATGGGCCGCTGGCGTTTCCGGCGGATCGCGAGCGCGGCCTCGTAGACGGCGATCGGCGACGTGAACGGATGACGGGCCGCCTCGAGGCGCGCGGACAGAACCTCTCCCTCGACCTCCTCGGTGAGAATGGCGACGAGGGCGGAGGCATCCACGAACATCAGGCGTCGCCGCTGATTTGGTCGTAGAAGGCCTTGTCGGCCGCCAGGCCGGTGGAAGGAGAGGAAGCGATCCCTTCACGGATCGGCCGGATCCGCTCCCAGAGGCTCGGCGTCTGCGCCTCGCGCCGCAACTCGTTGCCGACGGCGAGCTTGATCGCTTCCTCCGAAGACAGGCCGCGCCGCGCCGCCAGGGTCTGGACCAGACGTTCGGTCTCGGGATCGTGGATGTCGAGGCTCATCGTCGAATCTCCGTTCGGATGATGTACAGACGCAACCCGTCAGCTTTCAACCGTTACGCGACGGCCCCGCGCGTCCGGACCCGACGAGACCGGCATGAGCCCCTTTCCCAAATGAGCCCGTTTCCCGCTTGGCTTCCCCTGCGTCGGCGCTCCATCGCCGTGCGCCTCGCCACCTCCGCGCTCCTGGCGAGTTCGGCGATCCTGCTCATCGCCGCCGGCATTCTCACCACGCTCTACCGGGAGAACACCGAGCGGGCCTTCGACAGTCGGCTCCTCGTCTACGCCAACAACCTCGCCACCGACCTCGTCTCGCCCAACGATCCGGAAAGCCGGTCCTTCACCTTGAGCGATCCGCGCTTCGACCTGCCCCTGTCGGGCTGGTATTGGCAGATCGGGCGGCCCGACGCGAAGCCCCGCGACCTGCGCACCTCGCGCTCCCTCGTGGGTGTGCCCCTGAAGCCCGCCAGCGACCCCGACACCAAGGCCGGGGTCGGTCAGATCCGCCAGGGCTACGGCCAGGCGCAGGACGAGCGCCCCCTGCGCATCATCGAGCGCGACGTCGATCTCGGCGAGGAGGGCCGCTACACCGTGCGGGTCGCCGGTCCGGCGGACGAGATCGCCAACGATGTCGGGCGCTTCCGCTTCTCCCTGATGGTGACCTTCGGGCTCCTCGGCCTGTCGCTGGCCCTCACCACCCTCCTGCAGATCCGCTTCGGCCTCGCGCCGCTGGCCAAGCTCCGCAACGCGCTGGGCGCCATCCGCCGGGGCGAATCCGACCGCATCACCGGCGAGTATCCCCGCGATATCGCGCCGCTGGCCGGCGAGGTGAACCTCCTCATCGAGACCAACCGCGAGATCCTGGAGCGCGCCCGCACCCAGGTCGGCAACCTCGCCCACGCCCTGAAGACGCCGCTCTCGATCATCGTCAACGAGGTCGGCGCGGCCGACGCGCCCGGCGACCTCTCGGCCAAGATCCGCGAGCAGGCCGCCGTGATGCGCGATCAGGTGAACTACCACCTCGACCGCGCGCGGGCGGCGGCGCTGGCCGGCACGCTCGGCACCTCCACGGAGGTCGAGCCGGCTTTGGCCGGGCTGGTCCGCACCTTCGGCAAGATCTACCGCGACAAGGACATCGCCTACGCGGTCCACGTGCCGCCGGGCCTGCGCTTTCGCGGCGAGCGCCAGGATTTCGAGGAGATGATCGGAAACCTCGTCGACAATGCCTCGAAATGGGCCGCCGGCCGGGTCTCGATCCGGGCCGAGGCGGTGGCGCAGGACGATTATCCCCACCTCATGGTCTCCATCGAGGATGACGGACCGGGCCTCGCGCCGCAGGACCGGGAGGCCGTCCTCGGGCGGGGCCGGCGCCTCGACGAGACCAAGCCGGGCTCGGGGCTGGGCCTCTCCATCGTGGCCGACCTCGCCGCCCTCTATCGCGGCCGCTTCCGCCTCGAGGCGGCGAGCCTCGGGGGGCTTCGCGCGGTGATCGAAGTGCCGGGGGACGCCCCGACGGGGGCAGCCCCTCACGCTTGAGGCGTCCTCCGCGCGGCGGCAGTTTGCCGGGGCGGTCCGCACGGCTAAGGTCGGACCGCGCCGGCCTTCGCGTGACACCGTGTCACCGAAGGTTCGCATCGTAGGGGCCGGAGCGTGGCCTTACATGCGGGGCTGAGGGATTTCGAGGCGTGATGACGGCACTCTGGTTCATTCTGGCGTTCATGACCGGCGCGGCGGTGCTCGCCCTGCTCTGGCCGATGTCGCGCCGGGCCAATCCCCCGGCGGAGGCCGGCGGCTTGGCGACCGAGACCGTGTTCTACGAGGACCAGTTGCGCGAGATCGAGCGGGATCTCGCGCGCGGCCTCATCGCGGCGCCCGAGGCCGAGGCCGCGCGCACGGAGGCCGGCCGGCGCCTGCTGCGCGCCAACCGGGCCGGCGTGCCCATCCCCCCCGGCATGGCCGAACCGGCCCTGCGCCAGCGCCGGGCCGCCTCCGCCTTCGCCCTCTCGACGATTCCCCTCGTGGCCCTCATTGCCTACGGGATCTACGGGTCTCCGCACATGCCGGCGCAGAACGCTGCCCAGCGTCAGGCGATCCAGAACGGTGGGCAGGAGCTGCTCAACGCCATCGGCCAGATCGAGGCGCGCCTCGCGAGCGACCCGAAGGACGGACGCGGCTGGGCCGTGCTCGCCCCCGTCTACATGCGCATGGGCCGGTTCGACGACGCGGCCCATGCCTATGAGGCCGCCACCCGCCTCCTCGGCGAGACCGCGCCGCGCCTCTCCGACTGGGGCGAAGCCCTCATCGCCGGCAACAACGGCGTGATCCCGCCCCAGGCCAAGACCCTGTTCGAGCGCGCCGTCGCCCTCGACGGCACGGCGGCCAAGCCCCGGTTCTACCTCGCCCGCGCGGCCGAACTCGACGGCGACATTCCCTTGGCGATCCAGCGCCTCACGGAACTCGCCGACACCGCCCCCGCCGATGCGCCGTGGCTGCCCGCCGTCCGCGACAGCCTCGCCCGCCTCAAGGGCGAGGCATCACCTGAAGCCGGCCAGGCCAAACCAGGTCCAGCCAAACCCGGCCCAGCCAAGCCCGGCGCCGGGCCGGCGCCCGAGGCCGGTGCGGCCTCGTCCCTTCAGGCGATGCCCCCGGAGGGACGCAACACGGCCATCCGCGGTATGGTCGACGGCCTCGACCGGCGCCTCACCGAGACAGGCGGCACGGCCGACGAGTGGCTGCGCCTCGTCCGGTCCTTGAGCGTACTCGGAGACCGCGACCGGGCCGCCGCAGCCCTCGCACGGGCTCGTGCGGCCCTCTCCTCCGACGCGACCGCCCTGAGGGGCCTCGACGCCCTGGCGAGCGAATTCCAGCTCCCGCGGGACGCCGCCGAGGGATCGGAGGCGAGCAAGACAGCAGAGGATCGGGGCGAGGCCGCGAAAGCGGACGCCCCGAAGGAGGCACCGAAAGCGGTGAGCGGAGGCGAAGGCGCCAAGACCGATGCCGCCAGGGCCGGCACCGAAGCGGCCGTGGCCGCCGTGAAGGCCATGCCGGCCGCCGAGCGCGACGCGGCCATCCGCGGCATGGTCGCCAGCCTCGACCGGCGTCTGGCCGCCAAGGGCGGCACCGTCGACGACTGGCTACGCCTCGTACGCTCCTATGCCGTGCTCGGCGAGCGCACCCAGGCGCTCCAGGCCCTCGACCGGGCCCGCATGGCCCCGAGTTCCGAGCCCCAGGCCCGGGAGCGCCTCGACGAACTCGCCCGCGAACTCGGTCTCGAGGCTCCCCGGCCCTGACAATCGGTCCCGGTCCCCGACCTTGACCCGGGCGCCGCGGAGTCCGAAACCGTCCTGTACGCCAGAGGCGGGACACGATCGGGTTCATCCGGTGCTGCCGGCCCCCGACACGTTCAGGCCTGCCGGCGTTCCGTGACGCCACAACCCAGACGGGACAACCCGCGTGACCCGCAAGAGCCGCCGCCTCATCCTCATCGCCGCTTGCGGTGCCGTGCTGGCCCTGGCGCTCGGCCTGATCCTGTCGGCCATGAGCGGGTCGATCGTGTTCTTCCGCTCGCCGACCGAGGTGGCGGCGCAGGGCGTCGCCCCCGGCACCCGGTTCCGCCTCGGCGGCTTGGTGAAGGACGGGTCGGTCCAGCGCGGGCCGGACCAGACCGTGGATTTCGCCGTGACCGACACCAACGCCACCGTGCAGGTGCAGTATCGCGGCCTCCTGCCCGACCTGTTCCGCGAGGGCCAGGGCATCGTGGCTGAAGGCCGCCTGGAGCCCGGCGGCATCTTCCGCGCCGACACGGTGCTGGCCAAGCACGACGAATCCTACATGCCCCGCGAGGTCGCCGACGCCCTCAAGGCGCAGGGGCGCTGGCAGGAGGGCAAGGGCATGGTCGAGAAGCCTGCCGCCACCAAGCCCGCCGACGCCAGCACGGCGATCACCGACAAGACCCTCGGTCAGCGCAGCGAGCGATGATCCGCAAGCTCCCCCAGAAGGACGACACCCCGTGCTGATCGAAGTCGGCCACTTCGCCCTCGCCCTGGCGCTCGCCCTGTCCCTCGTCCAGGCGGTGATGCCGGTCTGGGCCGCCCGCTCGGGCGACCAGGCCCTGCGCGCCGTGGCGACGCCGGCGGCCCTGGGGACGTTCGCCTGCATCCTGTTCAGCTTCGGCGCACTCACCTACGCCCACGCCACCTCGGACTTCTCGGTCCAGAACGTGGTCGAGAACTCGCACACGATGAAGCCCTTCCTCTACAAGCTGTCCGGCGTGTGGGGGAACCACGAGGGTTCGATGCTCCTCTGGGTGCTCATCCTCGCCCTGTTCGGCGCCCTCGTGGCGGTCGCGCGCAACTCCGTACCGCCGACCCTGCGGGCCAACACCCTCGCGGTTCAGGGCCTCATCACGTTCGTGTTCGTGCTGTTCATCATCACGACCTCGAACCCGTTCGCCCGGGTGAGCCCGGCCCCGGTCGAAGGCAACGATCTCAATCCGCTGCTGCAGGATTTCGGCCTCGCGATCCACCCGCCGCTCCTCTACGTCGGCTATGTCGGGTTCTCGATCACCTTCGCGTTCGCCATCGCGGCCCTCATCGACGGGCGCATCGACGCCGTCTGGGCCCGCGCCGTACGGCCCTGGACCCTCACCGCCTGGAGCTTCCTGACGCTGGGCATCGCCATGGGGTCGTACTGGGCCTATTACGAGCTCGGCTGGGGCGGCTGGTGGTTCTGGGATCCGGTGGAGAACGCCTCCCTGATGCCGTGGCTCGCCGGCACCGCGCTCCTCCACTCCACCGTTGTGATGGAGAAGCGCGATGCCCTGAAGGTGTGGACGGTGCTCCTCGCCATCCTGACCTTCTCGCTCTCGCTACTGGGCACCTTCATCGTCCGCTCGGGCGTGCTCACCTCGGTGCACTCCTTCGCCACCGACCCCACGCGCGGCATCTTCATCCTCGCCATCCTGATCCTGTTCATCGGAGGCTCGCTGACCCTGTTCGCGTGGCGCGCACCCATGCTGCGCCAGGGCGGCCTGTTCGCGCCGATCTCCCGCGAGGGCGCCCTGGTGATGAACAACCTGTTCCTCGCCGCCGCCTGCGCCACGGTGTTCGTCGGCACGCTCTACCCGCTGCTGCTGGAGTCGCTCACCGCGGAGAAGATTTCCGTCGGGCCGCCGTTCTTCAACTACACCTTCATCCCCCTGGCGATTCCGCTGCTCCTCATCGTGCCCTTCGGCCAGACCCTGGCGTGGAAGCGAGGCGACGTGCACGCCGCCACCCAGCGCCTGTTCGCGGCGCTCGCCGTCGCCCTCGTGGTCGGTCTCGCGGTGCTGGCCTATACCTGGGGCGGGCCGATGATGGCTCCCGTGGGCATCGGTCTCGGCGCCTACCTCGTCATCGGCTCCGCCCTGGAAATCGTGTCGCGGGCGCGCGGCTACGGCGCCAGCCGGACCCGTAGCGCCGGCGTAGTCTGGCGCCGGGCCCTCGGCCTGCCGCGCTCGGCCTGGGGCACGGCCTTCGCCCATGCGGGAGTCGGAATCGTGGTGCTCGGCATTGCCGCTCAAGGATGGGCGACGGAAGGGCTGAAGACCCTCAAGCCCGGGGAGTCCCTGGCGTCGGGCCCCTACGTCGCCACCCTCGACCGGGTCGGCCCGCGCATGGGCGAGAACTATTCCGAGACTACGGCCTTCCTCACCATCCGCAACACGGCGGGCGACATGATCGGCACAGTCGAGACGGGCAAGCGCTTCTACCCGAGCCGCAAGATGACGGTGACGGAATCCGGTCTTCTCACCATCGGGGTCAGCCAGGTCTATGCCAGCCTCGGCGAGGTGATGCCCGAGGGCGGCAGCATCGGCCTGCGCCTCTACTACAAGCCCCTGGTGCTGCTCATCTGGCTCGGCGCCGTGGTGATGGCACTCGGCGGCGCGGTCTCGCTCACCGACCGGCGCATGCGGGTTGGTGCCCCGGCCCGCGCTAGGGCGAAGGCCCTGCCGGCCGGCATGGCGGCGGCGGAATGAGCGCCGCGCCGCGCCTCGTCCTCGGGCTCCTTATCGCCCTCGGGGCATTCGCCCCATCGGGTGGGGCATGGGCGGTGCAACCCGATGAGGTCCTGAAGGATCCTGCGATGGAGATGCGGGCCCGAGACATCTCGGCGGGCCTGCGCTGCCTCGTGTGCCAGAACCAGTCCATCGACGATTCCGACGCGCCCCTGGCCAAGGATCTGCGCGTCATCGTCCGCGAGCGCCTCCAGGCCGGCGACAGCAACGATCAGGTCCAGTCCTATATCGTTGGTCGCTACGGCGAGTACGTGCTCCTGCGGCCCGTCTTCGCCCTTCATACGCTGCTGCTCTGGCTGACACCGCTGGCCGCCATCGGCCTCGGGCTATTCGGCCTGTGGCGTCTGTCCCAGCGCCGCGCCGACGCCGCGCCGCAGGGTCTCACGGCCGCCGAGCAGGCCGAGATCGCCGCCCTGACCCGGCGAGAGTAATCGTCCCGTTCGCACGCATGTGTGGAAGGTCAGCCGTCTCCAGCGAGGGTTCCTTTGCACCGAACGCCCACCCCTGCGTTTTATTCATGCGCGACGTAAATTTTCTTATAGCCATGCTTATTCTGCATTTGTGCGATGCGAAGAATCTCTCTGTGCATCGCACAATTCGCCCGGCATAAAGCGGCCTCCCGGTGCAACCGGCTCTCCGTACGGGCACTCCCGGCGGACAGTAACCGCACAGGTCAACTCCATGCGCTTCACCACCCTCGCCCTCGCTGCCTCGACCCTCGCCGTCGCCCTCGCGGCTCCGGCCGCACGGGCCACCGAACTCGAGATCGCCAAGCCGGTCTCCATCGACCTCGCCACCTTCCGGGGCACGGCCTATTACACCCCCACCAAGGACGGTTACCGCGTCGTCGCCACCCTCGCGTCGGTCAATTCCGGAGCCGAGCAGCCGCAGGTGATCCGCATGATCACGACGCTGAACGCCGACCAGACCGTGCACCTCTCCGTGCCGGGCGCGCTGGGCGCCGATGGCCGCGAGACCACCATCGCGTTCTCGCGCCGGGGCGACCGGGTCGACGTCGCCTCCGCCGAGTGATCTCTCGTCCGGCCCGGCCCCGCCGGGCCGGGCACCGGGGTGGCGCCTCGCTTTCGCCCCACTGGACCGGGATGGATGGGCTCGCCCCCCGAATGCGAAGGCGCGGCGTTTACGCTTCCTTCAGCATGAATCGCGAGCGTACCGACCCATGCCGAACGCGACGCGACATCCCCTTCTCGCCGTCCTGAAGCCGGGTCTAGCCCTCGCGGCGAGCCTCGCGCTCACCGGGATTGTCCAGGCACACCCTCACGTCTTCGTGACCTCCAAAGCGGAGATCGCCTACGGCGAGGGCGGGCGCGTCACCGGCATCCGCAACGCCTGGACCTTCGATCCGTCCTATTCCGCCTTCGTGGTGCAGGGCCTCGACACCAACGGCGACGGCACCTACTCGCCCGACGAACTGGCGGATCTCGCCCGCGAGAACACCGCGAACCTGGCCGAATTCGGTTACTTCACCAAGCTCAAGATCGCGGGCAAGGAACAGCTCTTCGCCGATCCGACCGAGCCGCGCATGAGCATGGTGGACGGCAAGCTCACCATGACCTTCCTCCTCCCCCTCAAGACCCCGGTGGCGCCGGGGCGTGGGGTGGCGGCCCTCGAGATCTACGACCCCACCTATTTCGTCGCCTTCGCGTTGTCGGAGGACGCCGATGCCGCCCGCCTCACGGGCGCGCCCGCCGGCTGCGCCGCCACGGTGACCCGGCCGAAGCCCGAGGCGACCAAAACCGCCGACGCGAAGCCCGGCATGTCGGAAGCCTTCTTCGAGGCCCTCACCGCCGCCGCCAATTACGGCAGCCAATTCGCCAACCGGATCATCGTCGCGTGTCCGTAGGCGTCGCCCTCGCCGAGCGGCCGCCGTCCCTCCTCGGCCGCCGCCTCGTTCTGGCCGTCGGCGCGACGGTGCTCGCCGCCGGGCTGCTCACGGGCCTGATGCTCGCCCTTGGGCCGGACGTGGCGGCGCCGCCACCGCGCTCGCCCTTCGGCATCGGCTTTCGCGAGGCCGCCCCCGCCGCCAGCGGCCTCGGCGGCTGGATCCTCGCCCTGCAATCGAGCTTTTCCCGGAGCCTTCAGGCGGCGCTCCAGGGCATCAAGGCCGGCGGTGGCTGGGGGCCGATGCTGCTGCTCGGCTTCAGCTACGGCATCTTCCATGCCGCCGGGCCCGGACACGGGAAGGCGGTGATCGCCGGCTACATCGTTGCCGGGGAACGGGCGCTGGCCCGCGGCTTTTCCCTGAGCTTCGCCGCCGCCCTGCTCCAGGCCCTGGTGGCGGTGGCCATCGTCGGCATCGGCAGCCTTCTCCTCCGCACCACCGCCGCTTCGATGACCCGCGCCGGCACCGTCATCGAGACCGTGAGCTTCGCCTTGGTGGCGGGCCTCGGTCTCGCGATCACCTGGCGCAAGGCTGGGCGGCTCGCCGCCCTCGGGCGGGATGTCCCGGCGAACGCCTGTGGCCCGGCCTGCGGCCACGTCCATCTCAGCGACGGCGCAGCGCTCGCCCGCCTCGGCACCTGGCGCGAGCGGGCCGGCGTGGTGCTCGCCGCCGGCTCGCGCCCCTGCGCCGGAGCGGTCCTCATCCTCGTGTTCGCCGCATCCCAGAACATGATCTGGGCCGGCATCGCCGCCACCTTCGCCATGGCACTCGGCACGGCGCTCACCACGGGGGCCCTGGCGAGCCTCGCCGTCTTCGCCAAGGCTCTTGCCCTGCGTCTCGCCGGGGGGCGGGGGGAAGCCGGCGCCCGGGCGGTGGCCGGCCTCGAACTCCTCGCCGGGGCCTTCGTGCTCGTGCTCGGCGCCGCCATGCTCACGGGCCTCGCCTTCGCGTCGGGCGGCTGAACCTCTCAGGCCCGCCGGGTGATCCGGTCGAGGCCGAGATCGAACTCAACGGTCTCGCAGTTGTCGAGCCACACGCCGGTAAGGTGGAAGAAGAACGTGCCGTGGCCCACCACCGCGATGGTACGCTCGGGCCGGGCCGCCAGCCAATCGCGAAACGCCATGACGCGATCGTCGAACAGGGTGCGGGGCTCGATGTGGATGCCGTCGGCATCGGGCTCGCCCTCCGCATGCCACCAGATCTCGGGCAGGTGATCGACGGCGACGTCGGGGAATTCGGCGGCGAGCACGGACGCCGCCCGGCCGACGTCGCAGCTGCTCTCCTGGCACTCCCGGTGCAGCACCTCCACGAGAATCCGCGGCTCCGCCGGGTGGCCGGTGAAGATGCCCTTCGTGGTCTGGATCGCCCGGGTCAGGGGCGAGGTCACCACGAGGTCGAAGGGAATGTCATGGAGATCGGCGCGGGCCGCCGCCACCTGAGCCTGTCCCCGCTCGGTCAGGCGGGCATCGATGTGGCCGGGGTCGCGCCCCGTGAGGCGGTGGGCGGCGTTGAAGGTCGATTCGCCGTGGCGGATGCAGACGATGCGCGTCGGGGTCATGGGGATCCGTCGTGGAGGGGCAGGAGCTACGGCCGAGATAGGCGGCGGGCCATGATGCGGAAAGGGCGGCGTCGCACCGCGCCCTAACGGAGCGTCAACCGAGGAGGCGTTGAGTGGGCGGCCAGACACCTGCCGGATCGCCCCATGCTCCAGCTTACGCCGCCCCCGCCGGACACCGTCGCGGACGCAGTTCCGGACGCTCTGGCGTTCCCGGGCGACGCCGCCCTCCGGATCGCCTTCGACACCTGGCAGGACGCGTTGCTGCGCGAGCGCCGGATGGCGGGCAATACGGCGGAAGCCTATGCCCGCGACCTGCGCCAGTTCCTCGCCCACCGGCAGGCCCGGCACGGATGCCCGACCATTCCAGCCCTCATCGCCCTCAAGCCCCGCGACCTGCGCGGCTTCCTCGCCGCGCGCCGGGCCGAGGGCATCGGCGGGCGCTCGCTCATGCGCCAACTCGCGGGCCTGCGCTCCTTCGCCCGCCATCTCGCCCGTGAGGGCCACGGCACCGTGGCGGCGCTCGGCGCCGTGCGCTCGCCGAAGGTGGAGCGCCGCCTGCCCCGGCCGATTCCGATCCCCGCCGCGAAAGCCATGACCGGCACGGCCCTGCGCGACGGCGAAGACCGCGAGCCCTGGGTGATCGCCCGCGACGCGGCGGTGATCGCGCTGCTCTACGGCTCGGGGCTTCGCATCTCGGAGGCGCTGGGCCTTCCCGCCAAGGATGCGCCCGGGCCGGGCATCGATTCGGTCACCGTCACCGGCAAGGGCGGCAAGATGCGGATGGTGCCGGTGCTCCCGGCCGTGCAGCAGGCGGTGGCCGCCTATCGCGCCGCCTGCCCCTATGCCCTAGACCCGGACGGGCCGCTGTTCGTCGGCGCCAAGGGCGGCCCGCTCTCACCCCGGATCATCCAATACGCCGTCGCCGCCATGCGCGGGGCCCTGGGCTTGCCTCCGAGCGCGACGCCGCACGCCCTGCGCCACTCCTTCGCCACGCATCTGCTGGGCCGCCAGGGCGAATTGCGGGCGATCCAGGAGCTGCTCGGCCACGCCTCCCTCTCGACGACCCAGCTCTACACCAAGGTCGACGCCACCCGGCTCATGGATGCGTTCGATGCCGCGCATCCGCGCGCGGGGGCGGGCCGGCGGGCACCGAGCGCGGCCTGATCGGACGCTCGGGTCTCGTCGCCCGTCGATCCGATGCAAGCCGATTGACGGCGACTTGGAGCGCCGGCTCGGAAGGGCGACACCGGCTTTCGGGAAAGGTGCCGATCTGAAGACAAGGACCGGGCGCGACCGACGCCGCTTGCGCACACCGGCAGGGAGCACCAACTCGGTGAGAGACGGTACATCCAAGGATTGGTATGGCACGCTTCATTGCGATCGAGAAAATCACCGGACGGGTCTACGGCGATACGGCCCGGTTCGGTCCAGCCGGCAACGTGGCGTCCCCCGCCGATGCGGTGTGCCTGTTCGACCGTCAGCTTGGACGGGCGCCCCGGGGTTTCGGTCACGTCGGCCCCACGAGCCGTGCCGCGAGCTACGACGTCTACAGCATCGAACGGTCGGACTCCGATCGCCCCACTGCGAACGACACCGAAGCCCATGCTCTCGTGCACGCGCATGGATCTTGGGTGGTTGGTCTCGTGACCTACAATTCCTGAGGCACTCCTACGCCAACCGCTCCAGCACTCGTGCGCGCCCGATCAGCGGCAGCAGGCCGGCGAGATCCGGCCCGTGTTCGAGGCCGGTGAGCGCGAGGCGCAGGGGCATGAACAGGGCCTTGCCTTTGGCCCCGGTCCGCGCCTTCACGGCGCCGGTCCAGGTCTTCCAGGTTTCCCCGTCCCACGGCTCGGGCGGCAGGAGTTCGGCGGCCGTCGCGGTGAAGGCCGGATCGGCGATCACCGGCGCGACGGGTCCGGTGATCACGCGCCACCAATCGCCGGCCTCGGCGACCTTGGCGAGGTTCGCCCGGACGGCAAGCCAGAACGGCTCCATGATATCGTCGGGCAGGCCGAGGGCGTGCAGGCGGTCGCGGACCTCCTCGACGGGCATGGCATGGATGAGCCGGGCGTTGAGGCCGTCGAGTTCGTGCGGATCGAACTTCGCCGGCGCCCGCGAGATGTGGGCGAGATCGACGAGGCCGGCGAGTTCGTCGAGGGACGCTACCGCCCGCACCGCCTCGGCCGAGCCCGTGAGGACCGCGAGCGAGCGCACCGATGCCGGCTCGTAGCCGGCCTCGCGCAAACCCCGCAGCGAGAGGTGGCCGAGGCGCTTCGACAGCCCCTCCCCGTCCGCCGTGGTCAGCAGGTTGTGGTGGCCGAAGACCGGCACCGGATGGCCGAGAGCTTCGAAGATTTGAACCTGCACGCCGGTGTTGGTGACGTGGTCCTCGCCCCGGATCACGTGGGTGATGCTCAAGTCCGCGTCGTCCACTACCGAGGGCAGGGTGTAGAGGTAGGTGCCGTCCGCCCGGATCAACACGGGGTCGGACAGGGAGGCGCAATCGACATGGGCCTCGCCGCGCACGAGATCCGTCCAGGCGACGGTGCGCGGCTCGAGCTTGAACCGCCAATGGGGCTTGCGCCCCTCCGCTTCCAGGGTGGCGCGCTCCGCCTCGGTGAGGTTGAGCGATGCCCGGTCGTAGATCGGCGGCTGGCCGCGCCCGAGCTGGCGCCGGCGGCGGCGCTCGAGTTCTTCCTGGGTCTCGTAGCAGGGATAGAGCCGCCCGGCGGCCTTGAGGCGTTCGGCCGCCGCATCGTGGATCGCCGCCCGGTCGGACTGGCGGGCCCGCAGATCCGGCACGATGCCGAGCCAGGCGAGATCGGTCTCAACGGCGTCGGCGAATTCCTGCGTCGAGCGTTCCCGGTCGGTGTCGTCGAGACGCAGGAGGAAGCGCCCGTCCCGCGCCCGCGCGAACAGGTAATTGAGCAGCGCCGGCCGGGCGTTGCCGAGGTGGAGATAGCCCGTGGGCGACGGCGCGAAGCGCACCAGGGGAGCGGCGTGATCGATGGTCATGGAAAGCGTCTAGCAGGCGGCCGGAGATGAGGAAAACGCCGTGCGGGCCAGCAGGGCAGTGAGAAGGGCACGCAGCTGCGCCGGCCGCGTCGGCTTGTGGACGAGTTCCCCACCGAGCGCCGCCACCTCGGCGGCGATTTCGGCGCCGTGGTCGGCGGTGGTGACGATGACGGGCGGCAGCACGCCGGCCGCGCTACGAAAATGCTCGGCGACGGCGAGGCCACAGGCGCCGTTGTCGAGGTGATAATCGAGGATGAGAAGATCCGGCGCGAGGTCGCCCGCTGCCTTCACCCCGGGAAGATCGCGAAACACGACGACCTCGGCCTCCCAGTTGCGTAGGAGCCGGGCGAGGGCGTCGGCCGTGGCGGGGTCGTTCTCGACGACAAGGATCTTCGCGCCCGTCAGGCGGGTGGCCACGGGGCCGACGCGGGCCTCGGCTTCCGGCGGGGCGGGGCTGAGCGGCACGGTGAGGCTCACGCGGGTGCCGTGGCCGGAGCGGGAGGCGAGGACCAGGGGGTGGGCCAGGGTGGCCGCCATGCGCTGGACGATGGACAGGCCCAGCCCGAGGCCGGGCTCGGAATCTAGGGTCTCGGCTTCGCCGCGATAGAACTCCTCGAACACCAGGGCGCGCTCGGCCGGACTGATCCCGCAGCCCGTATCGATCACCTCGATGCGGACGGCGCCTCCACGCCGCCGCACGGCGATGAGCACGCCGCCGGATGCCGTGTAGCGCAGCGCGTTGGAGACGAGGTTCTGCACGATGCGGCCGAGCATCACGGGATCGCTCGCCACCACGCAATCCCGGCCACGCACGTGCAGGCGCAGGCCCTTGGCCTCGGCGGTGCGCTGGAAGCTCGCCGCGATGCCGGCGAGGAGATCGGACAGGCGTAACGGTCGGATCGCCGGGCGCACGACACCGGCATCGAGCTTCGAGATGTCGAGGAGGGTCTTGATCAGATCCTCGATGGTCTGCAGCCCGCGCTCGATCTGCCCGGAGATCGCCAGGGCCTCGGGGGTGAGGGGCATGTCGGCGAGCGCCGAGGCCGAGAGCCGGGCGGCGTTGAGGGGCTGAAGCAGGTCGTGGCTGGCGGCGGCGAGGAACCGGGTTTTGGAGCGGTTGGCGGTCTCGGCCTCCTCCTTGGCCGCCACCAGGGCGGTGTTGGAGCGCTCCAGGCTGTGCATCAGCCCCGTCAGTTCCTCCGTGCGGGCACGGACGCGGCCCTCCAGCATGATCGCGGTCTGGAACAGGGAGTAGGCGCTGCCCTGCTGGTCCATGCTGCGCTCGACATGGGCCATGAGCGCGGCGTTGATGCGCTCGAGCTTGGCGATGCGGCGCGCGCTCTTGGTGTCGAGGGCGAGGCTCACGGGGCAGGGCTCGAAGGAGGTGGCCGCCGCCCGATGGCGATCCCCGTGAAGGTCTGGTTGAGGTGCATGGCGCGGTACTGCTCGCCGTAGGTCTCGAAGCCGACGACGTCGTAGCGCCGGTAGAGGTCGCAGATGCCGTGGCGGACTTGGGCGTGCTCGGCGTCGAGGCGGCGCAGGATGCAGTCGAAGCCGATGACGAGGTCGAGGCCGCCGAGTTCGGCGTCGAGGCGTTCGAGTTCGGTGCGTGTGGCGGCGACGATGTCGCGCGGCCGGGCCAGGGTGAGCACCACCCCCTCGTCGATGGCGCAGAAGAAGCTGAGCGATCCGTCCTCCGGGTCGAGGCGGCGGATGGAGCGGCAGAAATACTCGCCGCCGATCCGCACCGCCAACGGGTAGGCGGCAAAGCTCATGGGCGAGAGCCCTTCGGGGTCGAGGCCCACCGCCATGGCGTATTCGCGCGCCGCCGGCTCGGCGTTGAGTTCGTAGACGATGCGGCGCTCGTTGTCGGAGGCCGTCACCACGAACTTCGTCGTCGTCGGCTCGAAGTTGTCGCTCTTGAAGATCTTCGTCGGATAGGCCGTCTCGACGAGGAGCAGCACGGCGGCCCGCCGGTGGATCGCGCCGCCGTGCAGGAGGGTCGCCTCGCGAAAATCGAGGCCGTCGCCGGCCGAGCCACCCACGATGGGAATGCCGTCGAGCGCCCAGGCGATGGCCGAGACCACGGTCTCCTCGGCATTGGCGAGACCATCGATGAGCGAGAGGGCGAAGCGGCCACCGGGCGCGGGCTCGGCAGCCTCGCCGTCGAGGGCGCGGCGGAGCGCCCGCACGGAGGCCGCCGTGCGGGCGACGTCGCGGTGGTCGATGGCGTCGAGCACGGTCGAGACGATGCGAAAGCCCACTCTCGGAAACGCGATGAGCACGAGGCCGCGCGCAAGCCCGCCTGCCGGGCTGATCCCGCCCGACATGGTGCACCCCGCGACCGGAACACCGGGAAAGCCTTCGGCCAACGCCCGGTTGAGGGCCTCGACGCAGTAATCGGACGAGAAGAACACCACGATCTGCGACAGGTCCGCCGGGCCGATGGCGCGCGCGAGTTCGCCCACGGCGAGCCCCGCCTCGGGCGCCTCCGTCCAGGCCGTCCTGATCCCGCACAGATGCGTGCGCACCTGCGTGCCCTCACTCACGGTCCGCTCCCGCCCGACGAAGGTGGGGCTTGGCACCCTTTGTCCCTTCGCCGGCAAGTCTGTCAGTCCGCCCGGGCGCGTGCAAGCGCCGGTGCTTCAGGGGGTCGGTCCCCGGATGGAGAGGCAGCCGCCCCCGCCGAGGGCGCACAGGCGCGGCTGCTCGGGCAGGAGGTCCCAGAGCCGGGCCTCGGCGTAGCGCAGCAGGATCGCGCCATCCCCATCACGGCCGTGGAAGGCTTGCTCCAGGGCGAGGATCACGGTCGGGCGTGGCGGATGGGGCCTCAGGGTTGTGTCGAATTCCAGGGTGACGGCCTCCTGAACGCCGTCCAAGAACCCTTCCACCGTCTCGACGAGGGCGGCGACCTCGGCGCCGTCGAGGGTCAACACCAGGCAGATCCGGGGGGCGTGGTCGGGACAGGCCGCAACGGCCACGTCGCGCCGGAAGGTGAGGGTGAAGCGCGTGGTGCCCTCGGCGGGGTAGTCCCAGCGATGCGCCGCGCGCACGCCGGCCAGCGCCACCCACTGGTCCGGATCGGAGGCGGAGGGCGCGGCGATCCGGCCTTCGGGCCGGCCGTCCTGGCGATAATGCAGCAGGGGGTTGATGCCCGCCCCCCCGACATCGGGATAGCGGGCGAGGTACATGAGCGTGCTGAAGGCCGGGCTCGGATCGAGACCGGCGGCGGCCCCCGCGCGCAGGTAGTGCCGGACGGGATCGAGGCGGGTCGGTCCACTCTGGCGGCGATAGAACGCCGTGTCGAAATCCGCGTTCGGATCGTAGCCGCGCCCGGCGCCGCGCCAGACGTAATGAAGGTAGGGGTCGACGCCGGAACGGGCGACGTCCGGATAGGTCGACCGGTAGAAGGCGGGGTCGAACAGCCGGGGCACGCGACCGATGACGAGCCGGCGAACGAGGCCGCTCGCCAGGGCGACGAGGCGTTGGCGGGAGCTGGACGGAAGGATGCTCATGCGAAGGTCGGGGCCTCGCACAGGTGCCGCAGGGTCTGCGCATAGGCGGTCGGATCGCACTCGTCCCTGATCCGGGCGAGGCCCGCCGCCTGAACCGCGCTCCAGAGGGCTTCGTCGGTGTGGAGGTCCGCCAGCGCCCCGGCGAACCCTGCCGGGTCGCGCCAGTCGCGGACGAGGGAACCGGTGCCGTTCGGCCAGCCGATCTGCTCGGCGAGGATCGGCGTGACGACCCCCGGCAGGCCCCGCGCCACGGTCTCGTGGACCTTGTGGGGGATGCCGGCGGCAAAGCGCGTCGGGGCCAGGGCCACGCGGGCGGCGTCGAGGACGGGACCCAGCCCGTCGACACGGCCGAGGATGCGCACGCCCTCGCCCGCGAGGCGCTCGCGGATCGAGGGCGCCACGGCGCCGACCAGCGTGACGTGGGCCCGTGGCAGCCGCACTCGCAGGAGCGGCCAGACCTCGGCGAAGAACCACTCGAGGGAATCGATATTGGGCTCGCCCTCGCGGGCGAGCGACCCGAGAAACACGAAGCCGTCGCGGGCGGCAAAACCCGGCGCGGCGTCGTAGGCGGTCAGAGCGTGCCCCAGCACGGTGGCGTTGGGGACGCCGTGCGCGCGCAGCACCCGCGCCTCGGCTTGCGAGACGCAGACCACATGGTCGGCGACCGCGAAGTGACGGGTCTCGCGGGCGCAGGCACGGGCCAGGGCGGGGCCGTTGGCGGGGGCGCCCGACAGGGCCTCGGTGACGAAGCCGCGCAGGGCGAAGACCGCTTCTGAATCGAACACGACGCGCGTGCGCCCGACATCGCGGGGGGTGAGGCCGAGATCGTGCAGCACGCCGCAGACCCGGTCGATGTTCGGCGGCCGGCTGACCCAGAGCACGTCGTAGTAGTCCGGCCGTTCCTGCACGAGGCGGCGCAGGCCCGCCTCGCCGCAGGGCTCGACGATCTCGATGCGGGTTGAGAGATCGCGGTAGAGCCGGCCCGGCTCCTCGCGCTCGCCATGGATCGAGGCGAGGGTCACCGCGTAGCCCAGATCCGCCATGGCGTTGAGGATATGGTTGGCGCGCGGCAGGCCGGCGCCGAGGTCGAGATGGGGCGCCCGGTCCTCGACGTAGAGGATGCGCAGCGCCCAGGGGTCGTGGTCGCGGGCGGCGAACCCCGTGCGCTGCGGGCCTTGGCCGAACAGCCAGGCGGCGTGGCGATCGCGGAACCGCGCGCGGTTGCGGTCGAGCAGTTGTTCGACGTCGTCACGCCGGGCGCTCGTCACGTTCTCGACGTGGATCGCGATGGCGCGGGGCTGGTAGACCACCCGGCGCCCGGCCTGATGGCAGCGCACGCACAGGTCGGTGTCCTCGAAATAGGCCGGTGCGAACAGATCGTCGAAGCCGCCGAGCTGCCGGAACAGGCCGGCCTCGATCATCAGCACCGCGCCCGAGACGTAGCCGACCTCGCGGGCGAAGGAGGCTTCCGCCGCGAACGGGTCGGCCCCGCCCCGGCCGTACGGATGGGTGGTCTGGGCGTCGTCGCGAAAATTCGCCCCCGCCTCCTGCAGGAGGCCACCGGGAAACACCAGGCGGGCCCCGGCGATGCCGACATCGTCGAACTCGCCGAAGGTGTCGAGGAGGGCGCGCAGGGCACCGGGCATGAGATCGACATCGGGATTGAGAAACAGGAGATAATCGCCCCGCGCCTGCGCCGCCCCGGCATTGCAGGCGGGGCCGAAGCCTGTGTTCTCGTCGTTCAGCAGCACCGTGGCGCCGTCGATCCGTTCGAACAGGGCGCGGGTCTCCGGATCGGAGGCGTTGTCGACGACGATGACCTCGAACGGGACGCCTCCCAGCCGCTGCCCGGCGGCGAGGCGGTAGAGGGTCCAGGCCAGCATGTGGCGTGCACCCCGCGAGACGAGGACGATGGAGACGCGCGGCGCCGTTTCGATGCCGAAGTCGATGCGGACGTCGTTGAGGAACAGGGCGTTCCATAGGAGCGCGGCTTCCGCGAGAACCGCCTTGCGGCCGGCGGCGGCATCGAGGGCGTCGAACGGGGACGTCATGCGTGAGGTCCGATGGGCAGCGCGACGCGGCCGATGAGATCGTCGTGCAGGACGAGGAGCACGCTGTCGTTTGCCGGCAAATCGGCTTGTTCCAGGACGAGGCTCGCCGGCACGGCGGAGAGGTCCATGCGGGTCGGGCTTACGAAGGGAAGATCCTGGGCGAGGCCGAGGGGCCGCGCGGCGCCGAGTTGCACTTCCACGCCGGCCTCGGAAGCGATGAGGAAGGCGGCGCCGGGATGTTGGCCCGTGACGAGATGGCTTGGCAGGGCCAGGGCAAGGGCGATGCGACCCTGCCCGGCCCCGACGATGCGGGCCCGCGCCTCCCAGTCGGGCAAGACCCCCGCGATCTTCACCGCCAAGGCGGCGCGCAGGGCCGACGGTAGTCTGCGTGTCCGCACCCATTCGGGTGCCAGAGCCACCGCGACCGCTGGCAAGCCGCCAGCGTCCGCGATCTCCGGCCCGGTGCCGGGACGCGCGAACCAGCGTCGCCGTTCCGGCGCATGGGGACCGGCATCCGGCGGAGACATCCGTTCGGTGGCGACGAGGAACCCGTGTTCGGTACTGTCCCGCTCAGACGAGGCGAGGCCGGTGACGCAGGTGAGGATGCCGCCGGGAAGGGCCGTGGTCCGAATCGCGTCGCGTGGCACCTCCGATGGAGCTTCCGCCTCCGTCTCCGGATCGGCCCCGGCATGGTCGCGCAGGAGCGCAAGGAGCGCCGTTTCCGCAGAGTGCGTAACGCCATTGTAGTCGGCAAATAGATTGGCGCAGACCTCGGTCAGACTGGCGAGACCCGCCGCGTTGTCCGATAGGGCGAGCACCGCAGCCTTGACCTCCGCAACGGTGTCGCAGCGATGGGCCGGATCGGAGGGTGAAAATCCCTCGAAACCGATCCGAGTGCCGATGACCGGGACGCCGAAGGACAGGGCTTCGGCGACCTTCATCTTCAGGCCGCTGCCCATGAGCATGGGCGCGACCACAAGGTCGACGCGATCGTAGAAATCCTCGAGCCGCGCGACATAGCCGGCTAACTCGACACCCGGACGGGGCGCAGTGCCGAGACCCGTACAGATCTCGCCCGCGATCACGAGAACCGGCCGGCCCGGCGTCCAATCCGTGCTCCAGGCATCGATGAAACGGCCGATGGAGAACAGGTTCGGATCGTTGCCATGGCCGATGAAGCCGATGCGGGCGAGGTGCGCGGGCGCGCGGAACGGCCGCCGCGTCGGGAAATGCGGAGGCAGCAGATGGACCCGGGCGCGGGTGAGGCCCACGAAATAGGCCGCCTCCTCCGCTTGGATCGCCAGCACGATATCGGCCCGGTCGAGCCCCTCCGCCTCGCCCGCCGCGTCCGTGTAGAAGAAGTTCGGCTCGGCCCGGAACGGGCGATACTGCCCCTGCCGATCGGCGAAGCGGTCGTGGGTGTCGATGAGGGTGAGGATCCCGGCCGGCACCGCCGCGAGGCAGCGCGACAGGAACACGTAGTTCACGAGGACGATGCGGGTCTCGGGGTAGGTCGCGCAGTACCACGCCACGAACTCTACCACCTCGTCGGGGCACCAGTCGTCGAGGCCGAAATGCCGCGCCCGGGTCTTCAGGGGGATCGCCGCGCCGGGCTCGATGCGGAAGGTGCGCTGGAAGGTCTCCGCCATGGCCACCGCGTCCGTGGGCGGGTGCTGTCCGAAGCGGCGGTAGATCTGATCCTCATGGGCGAAATAGGCGAGATCGACGGCAAACCCGCCGCGCACGAGGGACTCGCAGGTGGTGACGAGGCGGCGCCGGTTGCCGGCGCTCGTCGGAAAAGCCGGCATCGGGGCGATGACGAGGACGGTCGGTCGGGTCATGGCACGACCCGCGCGACATCGACGACACCGGGCCGGACGAGGAGGGCGGCATCGGTCGGCCCCCGGCCGGGTTCGCCCCAGACGTGCGCGAGGTCGAGGAGGGTTCGGGGCTCGGCGCCGAACGTCAGGCTGGCCCGTACGACGCGGCAGCAACGCCAGAGGGAGCCCGCCCGCAGCACGAGGTAATCCGGCACGCCGGCGCCCGTCAGGCTCGCCTCGGTCTCGCCCGTCACGGCGAGCTCGGGACCGGCCGGGCCCTCGTACGCCCCGACGAGGGCCGACAGGGCGGGCCCCAGGTGCGGCAGCAATCCTGCCAGACGCTCGACGGTCGCGGGCGTCAGGCCCCCAAGGATCGCGGGACACAAGGCTGCCCACGCCGCCGCGTCGAGGGTCGCAACGGGCAGGGGGGCGGACAACGCTACCGTGAGGTCGTGGAAATGCGTTGCGACGGTGAGACGGCCGGGCGGCCCATCGGCCGCGAACACAACGAGGGCCGTGGGCTCGGCCATGGCCCGCCCCAGGACGCAGAACGCCCAGGTCAGAAGGTCGCCTTCGCCAAGCCCCAGGGGAATCGGCAGGGCGGTCGACAGGGGATAGCGGGCGACGAACAGCCCCTCGCCTGCCGCGAACAGCTGCCCGGCGACGGTCTTGCCGGACGGGTCCGTCATGCGGGCCGGCTCCTCCCCCGGACGCGAGCCCGCCCCTCGCACCGGGCGAGGCCGCTCATGCACAAGCTATCCTGTCTCGTGGACCTTCCTCGGAGTACCTCACAAAACTCCCGATCACGGCCGGTTCTCGCCCTGAGCGCGCCAGCGCAGCGAAAGTTTCGTGAAAGACACTCAGGCCGCCCGCCCGGCGGTGCCGAAGGCGGCCAGGATGCGAGCCCAGGAGCGGGTGCCCTTGTGGAAGCTCGTGAGGCTGTACTTCTCGTTGGGCGAATGGATGCGGTCGTCGTCGAGGCCGAAGCCGATGAGCAGGGTGTTGCGGTCCAACAATCTTTTGAAGTCGCCCACGATGGGGATCGAGCCGCCGGCCCCGATGGTCACGGCAGGCACGCCCCATTCCTCGGCCAGGGCCGCACGGGCGAGGTCGAGTTCCGGCATGTCGAACGGCAGGCTGATGGCGCGGCTGCCCTTGTAGCAGATCACCTCCACGGAGCAGTCGGCCGGGATGCGCTCGCGCACGAACGCCTCGAAGGTCCGGGCCAGGACTTCGGGGTCCTGGTCGTCCACGAGGCGGAACGAGACCTTGGCGCTGGCTTGCCCCGCGATCACCGTCTTGGTGCCCTCGCCGGTGTAGCCGCCGATGATGCCGTTCACGTCGCAGGCCGGGCGCGACTGGATGAGCTCGATGAGCATGCGGCCCCGCTCGCCTGCGGGCTCGTGGAGGCCGATGGGACCGAGAAACTTATCCGCCGTGAAGTCGAGGCCCTTCCACTGCTCGAGGATCTCCGGCGGGGTCTCGCGCACGCCCTCGTAGAAGCCCGGCAGGGCGATCTTGCCGTCGGCATCGTGCAAATCGGCGATGATCTTCGAGAGAACATGGATGGGGTTGCGCGCCGCGCCTCCGAAGAAGCCCGAATGCAGGTCGCGGTCGGCGCACGTCACCTTCACCTCGAAATAGGCGAGACCGCGCAAGGATGTGGTGATGGCCGGGGTCGTCGGGTTCCACATGCTCGTGTCGCACACGAGCACGATGTCGGCCCTGAGTTTTTCGCGGTTGGCCGCGACCCATTCGGGCAGGCCCTGGGAGCCGTTCTCTTCTGCGCCCTCGATGAGAATCGTGACGCCGCAGGGAAGCTCCCCCTCCATGGCCTTCCAGGCCCGGCAGGCCTCGATGAAGGTCATCACCTGGCCCTTGTCGTCCGAGGCGCCGCGCCCGACGATCTCCTGCTCGCCCCTGGCATTCTTCGCCATGCGCGGCTCGAAGGGGGGCGTCTCCCACAGGGCCAGGGGGTCCACGGGCTGCACGTCGTAATGCCCGTAGAACAGCACGTGCGGTGTGCCGGGCTTCGGCGCATGGGCCAGCACCACCGGGTGCAGCGAGGTCTCGTGAATGGCGGTCTCGAAGCCCAAAGCCGTCAGGGTGCCCTCCAGCCACTGCGCCGCCTCGCGGCAGGGAGCGGCATAGGCGGGATCGGTGGAAACGGAGGGAATGCGCAGGAACGCGAACAGGCGCTCGAGGGCGTTGTCGAGATCGCGGTCGATGTCGTTGAGAACGGGAGCGAGCGCGGCCATCGGACGTCCTTCGACTGGATTCGCACCTGGGTTAACCGAGGTGCCGGAAGGGCGCAAACCCGTGCGGGGCCGCGGACCAGGGAACAGGGACAATCTGGAACGGTTATCGAGTGAACCGGCTGCGGGTGGATGATTTTTCCCAGCCCGGCCGTCGCGACGCCATTCCCGAAGCCCGGCGCCCATCGATGCGGCCGCCGCTCCTGTCACGGACACACGCCATGCTTATCGAAAGCGGGTCGCCCGGTGCGGCGAACACCATCGCCATCAACCTGACGATCAACGGGCAGCCTCGCACCCTCGACGTCGCCCCCTGGACCACCCTCCTCGACCTCCTGCGCGAGACCCTCGACCTCACCGGCACCAAGAAGGGCTGCGACCATGGCCAGTGCGGCGCCTGCACGGTGCTCGTCGACGGCGTGCGCATCAATTCCTGCCTCACCTTCGCGGTGATGAAGGACGGGGCCAGCATCACAACCGTCGAGGGGCTCGCCGAAGGCGCCGGATTGCATCCCCTCCAGGCGGCCTTCGTCGAGCACGATGCGTTCCAATGCGGCTACTGCACGCCCGGCCAGCTCTGCTCGGCGGTCGGCATGATGGCGGAAGGCCACGCCCATTCGCGCGAGGAGATCCGCGAGGCCATGAGCGGCAACATCTGCCGCTGCGGCGCCTACACCAACATCGTCGACGCCATCGAAGACGTGATGCAGTCGGGAGCCGCGAAATGAACCGCTTCGATTACGTCCGGCCCGAAACCGTCGCCGATGCCGTGACGGCCATGGCAGGCGGCAGCAATGCGCGCTTCATCGCCGGCGGCACCAACCTCGTCGACCTGATGAAGTACAATGTCGAGCAGCCCGGCCGCCTCATCGACATCACCCGCCTACCCTTGAAGACCATCGAAGCCCGCGCCGGGGGGCTCAGCATCGGTGCCCTCGTGACGAATTCCACGGTGGCGTACGACCCGGCGGTGAACGAGCGTTATCCGCTACTCGCCAGCGCGATCTTGGCCGGCGCCTCGGGGCAGTTGCGCAACGCCGCCACCACCGGCGGCAACCTCAACCAGCGCACCCGGTGCTATTATTTCTACGACGAGGCGACGCCCTGCAACAAACGCCAGCCCGGCTCGGGCTGCCCAGCCATCGGCGGGGTCAACCGAATCCACGCGATCTTCGGCACCAGCCCGAACTGCATCGCGACCCATCCCTCCGACATGTGCGTGGGATTGGCCGCCCTCGACGCGACCGTATGGGTCGCGGGCCCCGAGGGTGAGCGCGTGATCCCGTTCGGTGAATACCATCGCCTGCCCGGCGACACGCCCGAACAGGACACCACCCTGAAGCCCGGCGAGATCGTCCTCTCCGTCGATCTGTCCGACGAGGAATTCGGGCCGCATCATACCTACCTGAAGTTGCGCGACCGGCTCTCCTACGCCTTCGCCCTCGTGTCCGTCGCCGCCGTGATGAAGCTCGATGGCGACACCATCCGGTCCGCCCGCTTCGCGCTCGGCGGCGTCGCCCACAAGCCGTGGCGCGATGCCGAGGCTGAAGCCTATCTCGCTGGCAAGCCGGCGACGCACGAGACCTTCGCGGCCGCCGCCAACATCGTGGTGGCCGCCGCCCAGCCCCAATCCGAGAACGCGTTCAAGGTCGAACTCGCGCGGCGCGCCATCATCCGCGGCCTGTCACAGGCCGCCGCCGGTACGCCCCAGTCCCAGTCCGACAAGCGCATCGCCTAGAGGTTTTTGCACATGGCCAATTCCATCAACTCTTCCGGCACGGACACCTATGTCGGCACGGCGCGCAGCCGCGTCGATGGTCCGGCCAAGGTCACCGGTCAGGCGAAATATGCGGGCGAGTTCGGGGCCCCCGACCTCGCTCACGGCTACGTGGTATCGAGCGGCATCGCGCGCGGCCGCATCACGGCCATCGATGCGTCCGCCGCCGAGGCGGTGCCCGGCGTCCTCAAGGTGCTCACCCACGAGAACCGTCCGCGCACGGCGTGGCTCGACTACAATTACCAGGACGCCGTCGCCCCGCCCGGTTCGCCGTTTCGGGCGCTCTACGACGACAAGATTCATTACAGCGGCCAGCCCGTCGCCCTCGTGGTGGCGGAAGATTTCGATACGGCACGTCACGCCGCGTCCCTGGTCAAGGTGGCCTACGAGGCCGAGGCGCCGACCACGGATCTCACCGCGCAGCGCGACCTCGCCTATGATCCGCCCAAGAAGCGCTCGGGCATCAAGCCGCCGCCGGCCCCTTGGGGCGACGCTGCGCGTGCCTACGATGCGGCGCCCATCCGGGTCTCGCAGGACTATCGTTTGGCGGTCGAACACCACAACCCGATGGAGCCTCATGCCTCCACAGTGGTGTGGGAAGGCGACGGCAAGATCACCGTCTACGACAAGATCCAGGGTGTCGCGAACACCCACGGCTACATCGCCGGCGTGTTCGGGATGAAGAAGGAGGACGTGCGCGTCCTCAATCCGTATCTCGGCGGCGGCTTCGGCTCGGGCCTGCGCCCGCAATACCAACTGTTCCTGGCAGTCCTCGCCGCCCGCGCCCTGGAGCGCTCGGTCCGCGTCGTCCTGACCCGCGACCAGATGTTTTCCTTCGGCTATCGGCCCGACGTGCTCCAGACCGTGTCGCTCGGCTCCGACGCCGAGGGAGGACTGCAGTCGATCCGGCACGACGCCATCTCGGGCACCTCGAACTTCGAGGATTACCAGGAGGTCGTCGTCAATTGGTCCGGCGTGCTCTACGATTGCGACAACGTCGCGCTCAGCTACAAGCTCGCCCAGCTCGACACCTACACCCCCTCCGACATGCGCGCCCCCGGCGCGGTCACCGGCGTTATGGCGTTGGAGATCGCCATGGACGAACTCGCCCATGAGACGGGGCAAGATCCCATCGCCCTGCGCCTCAAGAACTACAGCGAGTCGGATCGGACCGAGGGCAAGCCGTTCAGCTCCAAGTCCTTGCGGGCGTGCTTCGAGGAGGGTGCGGCACGCTTCGGCTGGTCCACCCGCAACCCGGAACCCCGGTCCATGCGCGACGGGCGCGAGCTCGTCGGCTGGGGCATGGCCACGGGCATCTGGGAATCGATGATGCAGCAATCGGGCGCCCAGGCCACTCTCACGGCCGACGGCAAGCTCGTGGTCGGCAATTCCACCGGCGACATCGGGACCGGCACCTACACCATCCTCACCCAGATCGCCGCCGACACCCTCGGGCTGCGGATGGAGGACGTGACGACGAAGCTCGGCGACACCAACCTCGCCGAGGCTCCCCTCGCCGGCGGCTCGTGGACGGCGGCCTCGTCGGGCACGGCGGTGATGCGGGCGTGCCAGGATCTGGCCAAGCAGCTCTTCACCCTCGCACGCGGCCTCGACGATTCGCCGCTGGCGAACGTCGATTTCGAACGGGCCGTGTTCAAGGATGGACGCATCGCGGTGACCGGTGACGAATCGCGTGGCATCGCCATCACCGACGTGCTTGCGGCCACGGGGACCGATACGCTCGAGGCGACGGGATCGGCCGGTCCGGATGCGGCCCATCAGAAAGCGTTCTCGCCCTACACGCACTCGGCCGTGTTCGTGGAGGTGAAGGTCGACGAGGATCTCGGCGTCGTGCGCGTGACCCGCGTGGTCTCCGCCATCGCGGCGGGCAAGATCATCAATCTCAAGACTGCGCGCAGTCAGATTCTCGGCGGCGTGGTCATGGGAATCGGCTCGGCGCTGGAAGAAGAGTCGATGCTCGACCATACGTTGGGTCGTTTCATGAACCACAATCTCGGCGAATATCACGTGCCCGTGAATGCCGACATCCACGACATTGATGTGATCTTCGTCGACGAGGAGGACAAGGCGAACCCCATGGGTGTGAAGGGCTTGGGCGAAATTGGCATTGTCGGCACGGCCGCGGCGGTGGCCAATGCCGTGTTCCACGCGACGGGTAAGCGCATCCGCGATCTGCCGATCACCATCGACAAGATCCTAGCTTGAACCCTGCTCTACCGCTGACAAACGCCGCATGGTAATCGCACCGGATTCGACAGCGACGCGGCGTTGAGATTTGCACCCGGAACATGTCAGCGTCCCATGGCACTGCAGCGCGATCGTTCATATTGCGCTGCAGCAATTCCTACCCCACTATCAGGGTGGATTGGGAACGGTAGGATGCGGCGTGCTGGAAATCGTGGGTGAGCCGCGAGCCGCGGCACGGATGGCACAGCGCGTGGGGATGACGGCCACGCGATGCGGCACCGCTTCCTTGTATTTCGATCCGTTCGTACCCGGTCATGCCGCCGGCCGACCTGATTCGGCGAGCCAGCGTGCCTTTCCGGTCGCACAGACATGGCATCCGCTCGCTCGACGCGGTCGCCGGATCACCAAGTCCGCTTCGTATGACACGGGTGGCGCCGGTGACGCTCCGAGCGATCCGTACGCGGGTCCTGCCCTCTCGGAAGCGCGCACCGAACGATCGCGCTGACCCCTTCCATCCCTCGAGCTCCGCCCGGACCGTTCGTGCGTCCCCTGGTGCCGCATCGAACCTGAAAGCGAATCTTCGATGAGCGATCAACAGAACCGGATGCAAGGCCACATGGCCGACATCATGGAGGCGACGCGACTCACCGCCCACGGACGCCTGACGGATGCCTCGGCCCTGGTGCAACGCAGCCTGACCGAGAGCTTGAACGAGCCCCACGGCTTCGTATCCCATTCGGCCGAATCCGGCCTTACCGACCGCCTGCGCGAGGTGGTCAAGACCGTGGCCCATGGCTTCGAGCGCAGCGTCGCTCCCGTGCTCGAGGGTCTCGGCGTCCACGGCCTCGTGCCGCATGGCCGCGCGGCGGAAGTCCCCGAGGCGCCGGCGCCCACCACGGACGAGAGCAGCTTCGCCGATGGGCGTTTCACCGGCCCGCACGGGACGCGGGAGTACAAGCTGTTCGTGCCCGGTACGCATCCGGGCACCCGCCCCCTGGTGGTGATGCTCCACGGCTGCAGCCAGTCGCCGAGCGACTTCGCCGCCGGCACGGGCATGAACACCCTGGCCGAGACGCACGGCTTCTACGTTCTCTATCCGGGCCAGACGAGCCGGGCCAACGGCCAGCGCTGCTGGAACTGGTTCCAACCGGGCGAGCAGGACCGGGAGACCGGCGAGACCGGCATCATCGCCGGCATGACCCGGGCGGTGGTCGCGGCGCACCGGATCAATCCCCGGCATGTCTTCATCGCCGGCCTCTCGGCGGGTGGGGCGGCGGCGGCGAACATCGCCCATGCCTATCCCGAACTCTTCGCGGCGGTGGGCATCCATTCGGGCCTAGCGGCGGGGTGTGCCCGCGACGTGTCGGCGGCGCTGACGGTAATGCGCCTCGGCCCCGTGGCCGAAGCCGATTGCGTGGCCCCGGTCACGCCGATGCCCACCATCGTCGTCCACGGCGAGAGCGACGGCACGGTCAATCCCCTCAACGGCGAGCAGGCCCTCGCCCAGGCAGGCATCTCCGGGCTGACCCCCGAAGTCATCGAAGACGTCAGCCCCGGGGGCCTCCCCTACATCCGCACTCGCTACGCCGACGCGACCGGTCATGTCCGCGCCGAGGGTTGGATGGTCCGGGGCCTCGGTCACGCCTGGTCGGGCGGTACCCTGGCGGGAAGCTACACCGATCCGCGCGGCCCCGACGCATCGCGCGCCATGCTGAACTTCTTCCTCGCCAATCCCCTCAAGGCGTGACGGCCGCGAGGTTGTCGATGAGGCGGGTGCGGCCGAGGTAAGCCGCTGCTAGGATCCGCACGGGCCGGTCGGCCCGCTCCACCGGAGCCAGGGTTTCGGCGTCGTGGACCTCGAGATACTGCACCGGCCCGAAGCCCGCCGCCTCCAGTTCGGCCCGACCTTCGGCCAGGAGCGGACCCGCTTCGGCACCGGCCGCGAGACCGTGCGCGATGCTGGCGAGAACCGCGTGCAGGCGCGGTGCGGCACGGCGCTCCTCGGGACTGAGGTAGCGGTTGCGCGAGGACAGGGCGAGACCGTCCGCTTCGCGCAGGGTGGGTACGCCCTGGATTTCCACGGGCAGGTCGAGGTCGCGCACGGCGCGGCGGATCACCAGGAGCTGCTGGTAATCCTTCTCGCCGAACAGGGCGATGTCGGGCTGAACCTGATTGAGGAGCTTCGTCACCACGGTGGCGACCCCCGAGAAATGCCCTGGGCGGAACGCGCCGCACAGGCCTTGCGATACCTCCTCGACCTCGACACGGGTGGAGAAACCCGGCGGGTACATGGTCGCGACATCGGGCAGGTAGGCCGCATCCGCCCCCGCCTCGGCCAACAGGGCGAGGTCGGTCTCGGTGTCGCGCGGATACCGAGAAAAATCCTCCGTCGGGCCGAACTGCGTCGGATTGACGAAGATGCTCGCGACCGTGCGCCGGCCGAGTTCGCGCGCCCGCGCCACCAGAGCGAGGTGGCCGGCATGCAGCGCTCCCATGGTTGGCACAAGCACGACACGCTCGCCGGCCGCACGCCACGCCGCCACCTGCGCGCGCAGGGGCGCCACGGCCTCGAACCGGATGAGGGATGTATCGGACACGGAGGAAGCCTTGTCTGGATCGCACGTTCGGCCCCAGACCTAATCGCCCGCCTGCGCCCGCGCCAGCCCGTCAGGGGCAGTAGGGCAAGAGCGGCCGGCCGTAGGGATCGTCGACCCCGAGCGGGGGCGTGAAGCCGTAATAGCTCGGTTTGCCGAGACCGTAGGCGGAGCCAACATAGCTCGGATCATCCCACCGGTCGGTGGGGATCGGAACGCGACGTGGGATGCAGCCGGCCAGGCGGCGGCGCGGGGGCGCGAACTTGGGCACGGCCCGGGCCTCCTCGTCCACACGGGGAAAGTAGCGCGGCGGAAGTTCGCCGCCGTAGACCTCGCCCCCGCCCCCGAACGAACGCTCCGCCATTCCGTAATCCGCCGCCCCGGCCGGACCGCCGGCCAGGAGGCCCAGAGCAATCAGACAGGCCGGGTACCAGGGCCGCTTCGTCACCACGTTCGTCGTCGCCAAGTTCAACGTCATCGATCAACTCCCCGCCCGCCAGGGTTGGCAGAGGGGCGTAAACCGAGGGTTAACCATACCCGTCAGGTACGCCCATCGAGGCTGGCCAGACGGCCATGATCCGTGGCCGGAAGGGTGGCGCCGGGGACGGGCCGGGCGAGACGCCGGGCGAGGTCGGCCAAGTCGAGGCCGGTCGCCGGGCCGCGTCCGTAGAGGGTCGCGTCGAGGGCATCGAGGCCGGCGGCGATCTCGGGGCTCGCGCGCCAGGCCTGCGCGAGGTCCGGCTTCTCCCGAAGCGCGGGCGCGAGGCGGGACCGGAACGCCGCCGCATCGCCCGCCGCGGCAGCGGCGGCGAGGGCGCGGCGGGTCGCCCGGTCGAGGCGTGGACGGGCCCGCGTCGGGCTTCCGAACCCGAGGAGGGCCAAGCCGAGGCCGAAGGCCGCCAGGGCCGACGCCGCCACGGCGAAGGGTGAGACCGGCGCCGGGGGCTTGGCGTCCTCGTCCCGGTCGGGCAGGCCGCCGCCGATCTGACGGGCCGGGATCTCGGCTTCCCGCAGGGTGCGCGACACGGTGTCGAACCACGGGATCGCGATGGCGTCCAAGGGGATCACCTCCGCGATGGCCGGCCGGACGTCCCACTGGTAGGTCGCCCGGGCGATGGGCCCGGTGGGGGTGATGATGGTCTCGCGGGTCACGGGACCCGCGAAGGTGAGGATGCCGCGCGTGCGCATGACCGGCCGGGGCGGCAACCCCTCGGCGACCATGCCGTGGGCTTCCAGGGTGACGATGCGGCGGGTGCTCTCGCCGATCTTCACGGTCTCCGGATCGGGGCTCCACGAATCCGTGATGGTGACCTCGCGGGCCGGCAGCCACCACGGCTCCTTGGCATCGGGCCCGCCCACGGGCTTCGTCCAGTTCGCCACGCCAAGCTGCACCGGGGGCGAGGGCACGTCCACCACCTTGCGGGTACCGCCGTCGTTGACGGTGAGGCGATGCAGGAACGGCTCGATGGTGAAGTCGCCCGGATGGTGCGGGAAGATCGCCACCACCCGGTCGAACGCGATGGCGTTCTGCCCATCGGGCATCTTGGTCTTCGTCCAGAGGTCGCGGCCGAGCTGCGTCCAGCTGAAGTTCGCCAGCGACGGCTGGATCACCTCCTCCAGCAGGATCGGCTGGCGATAGACGCCGTGGATGCGCAGCAGCACCATCTCGCGGGCGAACGGATCGGCATTGCCGTTGCGCTCCGGGGTCACCGTGAGGGTGAGGTCGCCGGGGGCGATCTCGGCGCGGGCGGAGAGGGAGAAGAGAAGCAGGATTGGCAGGACGAAGGCCGTGAGTCCGCCCATGCGCGCACGCGCCGACCAAGTTCGAGACGCGCGCGGCTCCCCTCTCCTGGAAGGAGAGGGACAGGGTGAGGTGTGTGACCTTTTCGGAGAGGGACCACACCTCACCCCAGCCCTCTCCTTCCAGGAGGGGGAGCCGGGTGTGGCTCTTCCGCCAGGACTGGCCAGGGACGACGGTTTGGGCTCGCAGCCGAAGCTCACCATGGGTTGCTCCCTCCCGGCACGGCGGTCCCGGCCTCGACACGCACGGCCTGCTCGGCCTTGAGCCGCAGCTTGAGATAACGGCCGGGATCGTCTGGCAGGGTCTGCAGCCAGAGGCGGTCGGGCCGGATCTCGTGGGCCTCGAAGCTCTTGGTCACCCGGCGCACCTCCTTCTCGGGAGCGGCCGCGACCATGGCGGAGCCCGCGCCCGTGCGCCCGCGCCCGGCGGCGTCGCTGGCCGAGCCCCGCGCCTCGCCCTTGCCGGACTCCACCGAGACCTGCTCGGCCTTACCGCGTCGCGCCACCTTGCTGTTGCCCGGCGTCGAGGAGGTGGTGCCGCCCTCCTTGTTGCCGGCGAGGCCCTCGCCGCTGGAGGTCGCCTGGGTGTCGTCGTTGGGGTCCTGGTTCGCGGTCTTGTTGTAGCGCGCGCCCGTGGTCGCCGTGGCGTTGGCCACGCCGCCGCCCTTGCCGGGGTCCCCCGCTCCCTCGTCGACGAGGCGGGCGATGAGGGAGCGGTTGGCCTGGGCGTCGGCATCGCGCGGATTGTAGGTGAGGGCCTCATCGTAGGCGTCGAGGGCGCCCTGAAGATCGCCGGCCCGCGCCAGGGCATTGCCGAGGTTGTAGGCGCCGCGCCGGCCGGCCGCGCGGAACAAGGCCGCGGCCTCGTCGTAGCGCCCGGCCTGATAGAGGGCCGGGCCCCGCCAGGCCGGATCGTCGAGGATGGCGGCGGCGGCTCCGGGCAGGCCGAGGCTCATCAGCCCGCGCCCGAGACCGGTGCGCGGCTGCGACACCAGGGCAAGGCCGAGAATGCCGGCTCCGGCGAGGCCGAGGCCGACCCGACGCGCCCACACGGTCCAATGGCGTGGCAAAGCCTGGAACTTGGCCGGGAGGTGAGCGGGGAGCGACAGGCGTCTCATCAGGCGCTCCGGCGGAACAGGATCAGGGCCGGCACGAGGGCGAGCAGGATGAGCCAGCGCCCGAGATCGGTGAAGGCCAGGACGGTGTACCCGCCGGCGGCGAGGTGCTGCGCCGTGCTGGCGCCGACCCGGTCGAGGACGGGCCCCGGTGCGTCGAGGCTCGCGAAGCCCCCTCCCCCGGTGGAGACGAGGCGTTCCAGGGCCACCCGGTCGGGTTTGGGCGAGCCAGCCGGCAGGCCGGGCCCCGCCGGGACGAACACGCCGCTCAGGGCCCAGCCCTTGGCCCGGATCGCCGCCGCCTCGCGGGTCGCCGCGTCGCCGATGCCGTCGCCATCGGTGACGAGCACCACGTCCCCGGCGATGACGCCGGCCTCCGAGAGGGTTCGGCGGGCCAGCGCCAGGCCGCGCTCGGGGTGGGTGCCCCGGTCGGGCACGGTGTCGCCGTCGAGGGCGAACAGGGTCGAGGCGAGGGCGTCGCGGTCGGTGGTCGGGGGAATGGCCAGGTAGGCGTCGCCGGCATAGACCACCACGGCGACGCTGCGGGTGCCCGCCGCCTGGGCGACGCTCTCGGCGATCTGGCGCACATCCTTCAGGCGTCCACCCTCGGCGATGGAGCGCGAGAGGTCGACCACCACCACGGTGGCGTCGAGGTTGCGGAACGTCGTGGCGTCCGGCCGCTCCACGGCCGGCCCCGTCAGGGCCACGGCGACGAGGCCGGCCGCCAGGGCCGCGGCGAGGTTCGCCTGCCGCCGTCCGCCGAGGACGCCACCCCGTTGCGCCAGGAGCGCCATGAGCCCGGGATCCACGGCCTTGATCCAATCGCCGAGGGGAGCGGAGCGCCAGGCGGCGCGCAGGGCCAGGACCGCGACCAGGGGGATCGACGCGAGCCACCAGGGCCGCAGCACGGTGAAGGCATCGAGGATGCTCACGCGACCCGCCTCGCCGCGAGGAGCCCAGCGGCGCACAGGAAGCCGAGGGCGGCGGGCCATGGCCACAGATCCTTGCGCAGGGGCAGGGGCGGCGCCTTGGCCCGCCCGCCCTCGATCTCGTCGATGGCGTCCGCCATGGCCACGAGGTCGTCGGTGGTCTTCACCCGGAACATCCGGCCGCCGGTGAGGTCCGCCACCTCCCGCAGGGTCTCGGTGTCGACGACATCCTGTTCGCCGTCGGCGTTCGAGAGGTCGCGGGGGCCGAGCGCGATGGTGTGGACCCGGACGCCGAGCTCCTTGGCCAGCCCAGCCACGTCGCGCGGCGTGGTCTGACCGGCATTGTTGGCCCCGTCGGTCATCAGGATCACCACCTTGTCGGTCACGGGCGGCCCGGCCTCGCCGGTCTCGGCTGAAGGCGGCGGGGTGAGGCGCTTCAGGGCGAGGCCGAGGCCGTCGCCGATCCCCGTGGAACGGCCGACGAGGCCGATGGTCGCCTCGTCGAGCGCCCGGGCGACGGTGGCGGTGTCGAAGCTCGGGCTCGCGGCGACGTAGGATTCGTTGGCGAAGATCACGAGGCCGATCCGGTCGCCCGCCCGGCGGCGGATGAAGTCGGTCCCGACGCGCTTGACGGCGGTGAGGCGGTTCACCGTCTGACCGTCGAGGAAGAAGTCGCGCCGCTCCATGCTGCCCGAGAGATCCATCACCAACATGATCTCGCGGCCCGAGGCCGGGAGCGCCGTCGCGGGCAGGACGAGGCGGGGGCCGGCCAGCGCCGCCACCAGGGCGGCCCACAGGGTCCAGACCAGGACGGCGCGGCCGCGGCCGCGGGCGGCGACGCTGTCGCCCCGGGCTGCCGCGGCGACGAGGGAGGCCGGCACTCGCAGGGCTCCGCTCGAACCGACCCGCTCGGACGGCATCAGCCGGGCAGCGAGGAGCGGCAGGGGCAGGAGTAGCAGGGCGTAGGGACTCGCGAAGTCGAACGCCGAGGCCAGGGCGGTGAGCCAATTCGGCATGTCAGGCCCCGATCCGCTGCATCAGCCGGACGAGTTCGGCGTCGATGGCTTCTGGCTCGGGCGGGTCACGCCGGTAGAGCCCGTCGGCGAAGGTGCGTCCGGCCCCCTTCGTGAAGAAGTCCGTGGCGAACAGGCCGTCGAGGGTGGCGGCCCATTCGGGGCCCTGAGCCGAGGCCGCCGTGTCGCCCCGCAGGGTACGGGCGAGCCGGCGCAGGAGGCGTGCCTGGGCGACCCGGCGCGATTCCGGCGGCAGGGCATTGGCGGCGGCGAGCTCGCGCAGGGCGACCCGGCGCATGGTGCCGCGTCGGCGCACGCGCAGGAACCGCACCAAGCCGACGAGCAAGGCCGCCGTGAAGCCCAGGGCGATGGCGAGCACCACCGGCCCCTGCGCCGCGCCCGCGGCATCGGCCGGCAGGTGGAGACCGCGCAACTGGTCGAGGCTGGCGGGGACGTCGGCGGGGGTCACGGGCACCGTCCGTCAGCCTGGATCTTAAAGCACCGCATCGAGCCGTTCCATCAGCGGGGCGTAGGCTTCCGGCCCGGCCTCGACGTCGAGGCGCAGGCCCTCGATGCCGCGCCGCGCATAGTCAACGAGGCGGGCGTCGGCGCTCGGCGCCGCCGTGTCCGTGCGGCTCGCCTGCACCGTGCCGCGCCGTCCGTCCGGGGTGGCGAAGGGGTAGAAGCCGGGCGGGCGGGTCCGCTCGAAGGCGTCGCTTACGAGGACGAGGCGGATCGACAGGCGCTCGGCCATCACCGTGAGGAGGTGCTCGAACTCGTCCCCCGGATTGTCCAGGGCCGTGCCGAGGACGAGATGGCCGCCCGACGGCAGCAGGCTCTGGGCCAGGGTCAGGGCGCGCGACAGGGGCGGGTCCTGGGTCGCGGCATCCGCTAGCGCCCGGGCATGCGCCATGGCGAGCGCCCCGGTGACGGCGGTCATGGCGCGCTCGCCCCCGGCGGGGCGCACCACCACGGGCTCGCCCGCCCCCACCGCCACGAGGCCGACGCGACCGCCATCGCCCGCCACCCGCCAGCCGAGGAGTACCAGGGCCTCGGCGGCGGCCACCGAGCGTAGGGCCCGGCGGGTGCCGAACAACATGGACGGACGCAGGTCCACGAGGAGCACCACGGCGCGGTCGCGCTCGTCGTGGTGGGTGCGGACATGCAGGATGCCCGTGCGCGCGGTGGCGTTGCGGTCGATGTGGCGGCGGTCATCGCCCTCCGACCACAGGCGCACGTCGTCGGGCTCGGAGCCGCGCCCGCGCCGGCGGGTCACGATCCCGCCGGGCAGGCCCGCCAGGGTGCGGGTGGCCGGTGACGTGCCGCGCCGGGCGAGGTGGCGCAGGCCCATGAGAGCCTCGCCCGAGAGGTGGATGCCGGGCGCCTGCGTCGGATCGGGAACGGACGAGGAGGCCATGGCGGCGATCAGAGCGCCCGCACCCGCTGGACGAGGTCGCGGACGATGCCGCGCGCCGTCTTGCCTTCGGCGGCGGCCCGCCAGGTGAGACCGATGCGGTGGGCCAGCGCGTCGGCGGCGAGACTCGACACGTCCTCGGGGATGACGTGATCACGCCCGTGCAGATAGGCGCGGGCCTTGCCGGCGAGCATGAGGGCCAACGTCCCGCGCGGCGAGGCCGGGTGCTCGATGGCGGCGCGCAGGTCCGGGGCGGCGGCATCCGTGCGGGTGCCGGCCACGAGGCGAACGAGGTAGTCCTTGAGGGCCGGCGCGACGTAGACACCGAGGGCCGCCTCCCGCGCGGCGCGGATCTCGGCGACGGAGAGCTTCACCGGCATCGCCTCGGCGTGATGGTTCAGTTCGCCCTCGACGAGGTCGAGGATGCGGCGCTCGGCGGCCTCGTCGGGCATCTCCACCACCACGTGGAGCAGGAAACGGTCGAGCTGGGCCTCGGGCAGGGGGAACGTACCGGCATGCTCGATGGGGTTCTGGGTCGCCACCACCATGAACGGGTCGGGCAGGCCGTGGGTGTGGCCCGAAACGGTGATCTGCCCCTCGGCCATGGCCTCCAGCAGGGCCGACTGGACCTTGGGCGGGGCACGGTTCACCTCGTCGACGAGGACGAGGGAGTGGAACAGGGGCCCGGGCAGGAACTCGAAATCGCCGGCATCCTGGCGCCAGACGGTGGTGCCGGTGAGGTCGGCGGGCATGAGGTCGGGCGTGCACTGGATCCGGGCGAAGGAGCCGTCGAGCCCGTCCGACAGGCGCTTGACGGCCCGGGTCTTGGCGAGCCCCGGCGCGCCCTCGATGAGGAGGTGGCCACCCGTGAGAAGGCCGATCAGCAGACGCTCCACCATCACGTCGGCGCCGATCAGCCCGTGCAGCAGACCGTCGCGCAGGGCGAGGATGCGCGCGTGCAGGGCGGGATCGACGGAGGACGCGGCCGGACGTTCGGCCAGCACGGCACCGCTCATGCGCAAGCCCCCACGCGGGCGGGCACTGCCTTCGGGGCAAGGACGGCGATCCGTACCATGCGCGTCTCCTCGACGATTTTTGGGTGCGGATTCTTAAGCGATCCACATGCTGCGGGTGTGCCGGTGCGAGGGTCAACCGTCAATCCCGCGCGTCCGGCCCGATAGCCGCACGGCCGCCCTCGGGCAAAAACCCCGGCTGCGCGTGGTCGGTGCGCGACGAGCGCCCTAGTTTTCGGTCTCCGTCGATGGAGCCCGCCCATGACCACGGATCTCTTCCCCGGTTTCTCCGCCTCTTGGATCGACATCCCGGCCGGGCGCTTCTTCGCCCGCATCGGCGGCCCGGAGGACGCGGCCCCCGTCCTCCTCCTGCACGGCTTTCCCCAGACCCACGCGTGCTGGCACCGGATCGCGCCCGCCCTGGCCGAGACCCACCGGGTGATCTGCCTCGATCTCAAGGGGTACGGCTGGTCGGCGGCGCCCGCGGGCGATGCGGCGCACGAGACCTACGCCAAGCGCACCCTCGGGCGGGACATCGTGGCCGTGATGGAGCATCTCGGCCACGTGTATTTCGCGCTCATAGGGCATGATCGCGGGGCGCGGGTCGGCTACCGCCTGGCTCTGGACGAACCCGGCCGTGTCGCCCGCCTCGCGCTGCTCGATATCCTGCCGACCCTGGTCCAGTGGGAGCGCATCGAGGCGTCGGACAAACCCTCGCATTGGCGGTTCCTGGCCCGGCCGGCGCCCGTGCCGGAGCGGGAGATTGGGCAGGATCTGGACGGCTATTTCGAGGGCCTCCTGCGCGACTGGAGCAACGCCAAGTCGCTCGACGCGTTCGCGCCGGCCGCCCTGGCGCTGTACCGGCAGGGCTGGGCCGTGCCCGAGCGCATCCACGCCATGTGCGAGGATTACCGCGCCGGGGCGACGCGCGACCGCGAGGCGGATCTGACCGACCTCGCGGCCGGGCGCACGATCACCTGCCCGACCCTGATCCTGGCCGGTGACGGCTATCTCGACCGCAGCGCCGAGACGCCGCTCACCGCCTGGCAGCGCACCTTCGCGCCGAAGGCGACGGCCGTCGACCTCGCCTCGGGACACTTCCTCGCCGAGGAGAATCCCGCCGGCACCCTCGACGCCCTGCGCGCCTTTCTTGTCGCCTAGCCGGACCTGTCACGGTTCCGTCACGCGGGACCGCGATAGGGCGGCATGCTCCCGTCGTCGCCGCTTCCCGAATTCGTCAACTCAGCCATCAGCCTCGTCGTCGCCTTCGGCCTCGGCACCCTGATCGGGGCGGAGCGCCAGTATCGGCAGCGCACGGCGGGCCTGCGCACCAACGTCCTCGTGGCAGTGGGCGCGGCGGCGTTCGTCGATCTCGGCATGCGCCTCGAAGGGGCGGCCGGCGGCACCCGCACGGTGGCCTACGTGATTTCCGGCGTCGGCTTCCTCGGGGCCGGCGTGATCATGAAGGAGGGCATGAACGTGCGCGGCCTCAACACGGCCGCGACCCTGTGGTGCTCGGCCGCCGTGGGGGCCTTCGCGGGGGCGGACTTTCCCCTCGAGGCTGCCTTCGTCACGGCGGCGGTGCTCGCCGGCAACACCCTCCTGCGCCCCCTCGTCAACGCCATCAACCGCGCGCCCATCGACGAGAGCCAGACGGAGGCGACCTACGAGGTGCAGGTGACGGTGCACGCGGACGCTGCCGGCCCCGCCCGCGACCTCCTTGTCGAGCGCCTGGAGGCGGCACAGTATCCGGTCGGCGGCATCGAGGTGGTGGAGCGCGGCGAGGACACCGTCGAGGTGGTGGCGACCCTCGTCGCCACGGCGGTGACCTCCGGAGACCTCGATGCGGTGACGGCCGCCCTGGAGCGCATGCCGTTCGTCACCCATGCCACGTGGTCGGTGCAGACGGCGGATTGAAGGGAGCGTGCGGAGACGCACCCGCATCGGGTCGCGCCGCATTGCCGTGGGATGATCGGCGACCGATCTCCGTGCCACGCATCAGTCCCTGCAAGGATTCGGACACCATGGCAGACCAGAAGAACGCGCTCATCGTCGGGGCCTCGCGCGGCCTCGGTCTCGGCCTCGTCGAGACCTTCCTGCAGCGCGGCTGGCGGGTCACCGCCACCCAGCGTTCGCCTTCGCCGGGCCTCGCCGCCCTGGCGTCGGACGCCCTGCGTGTCGAGACCGCCGATATCGACGACGACAGCGCGGTCTCGAGCCTTCACGAAAAACTATCCGGCGAACGCTACGATCTGATCTTCGTGGTGGCCGGCGTCGCGACGCAGGCGCACGATCCCCTTCACGCCGTGCCGCGCGACGTCGCCGCCCAGGTCTACCTCACCAACGCGATCAGCCCGATCCGCTTCGCCGAGACCTTTCTTGATCGGCTCGCGCCGACGGGCCTCGTCGCCTTCATGAGCTCGATCCTCGGCAGCGTCGGCCTCAACGAGTCGGGCGGCTGGGAAAACTACCGGGCGAGCAAGGCGGCTCTGAATACGCTGGCGCGCAGCTTCGAGATCCGGCACCGCGACGCGGGCTTCGGTGTGATGCTGATGCATCCGGGCTGGGTCCGGACGGAAATGGGCGGAGCCGACGCCGATATCGATGTCGCCACCAGTGTCACGGGCATGACCGATGTGATCGAAGGCCATCTCGGCCAGGCCGGCTGCGTCTATGTCGACTACACCGGCAAGACGCTCGACTGGTAGAGCCGCGCCCGGCCGCCCGGGTGACCGGAGCGGTCGAGGCCTATCGGCCCAGGGGCGGACGGCCGCGCCGCTCGACGATGACGGGCGGACGCGTGCGCCGCTCGACGATGACCGTGCGGGGCGCCCGGTTCGGGCTTCCGGCCGTCAGGATGCGCTCGGGCACCCGTTCCGGCTTCGCCTTCGCGGCGGCGAGGACATGGGGGCGGATCTCATCGACGGGCAGACCGATGAGGCCGGCGGCGATCTCGACCTGATGCTCGAGTTCGTCGGCGAGATCCTGGGCGGCGGCCACGGCCTCGGGGATCGTCGGTGGCTCCCGACGCACCCGGATCGGCGGTAGATCCTGGAAGGATTTCGGGGTCTTCTTCACGACGGGACTCGCGCTCGGCATCTGACAATCATACGCCGCCCACGCGTTATGTGCAGTGCACAAAAGCGCCTCGGGCCGTTGCGTCGGGCACATTGCTGAAATAACGGAAGCGCCGGCTCCCCCAGATCAGCCTGTCGGCGCGAACGCCGGAAACGGCAGCAAGCCGCGAGCCAAGCGCGAACGCCTCCCAAACCCGCGTCGAAGTGCCACGCCGTTGCGGTCCCGGTGGGCAGACCGGATAATCGGGCCATGCTCGACAATCTCCCCCACACCACCGACCCGCGCCTCACGCCCGCCCGGGCCGATCTGGCCGACATCCGCCTGCGGGGGCGGGTCACGGCGGACCGCTACGTCGCCGGGGAGGCCCGCCGCGTCGCGCTGCCGTCGGCGCCCCTGCGGCGTTCGCCCCGGTTCGATGCCGGCCTCGACACCGAAGCGGTGATGGGCGACGCGGTGACGGTCTACGACGTCGATGAGGGCTTCGCCTGGGTGCGCCTCGCCGAGGACGGCTACGTCGGCTATCTGCCCGAGGCGGCCCTGGGGCCGTCCGACCCGGCACCGACGCACCGGGTCACGGCCCTGCGCACCTTCCTGTATCCCGGCCCCGACCTGAAGCTTCCCGCCGCCGGATACCTCACCCTCGGCGCCCGCCTCACGGTGGTGGCGCAAGCGGGCCAGTATCTGCGCCTCGCCACCGGCGAGCACGTGTTCGCTGCTCATTGTACGGCGCTGGCCGCGACGGAGCCAGATTTCGCCGGGACCGCCGAGCGGCTCGTCGGCACCCCCTATCTCTGGGGCGGCCGCACCAGCCTCGGCCTCGATTGCTCGGGCCTCGTCCAGCTCTGCCTCGCGGCGGCGGGGATCGCGGCGCCCCGCGACGCGGACCAGCAGGAGCGGGGCCTCGGCGACCCGTTGCCGCCCGGCCTCGACGGTCTGCGACGCGGCGACCTCGTGTTCTGGCGCGGCCATGTCGGCCTCATGCTCGACGCCACTCGCCTCATCCACGCCAACGGCTTCCACATGGCGGTGGCGGTGGAGCCTCTCACCGTCGCCGTCGCCCGTATCCTGGAGAACAGCTACGGCCCGGTGACGTCGATCCGGCGGCTTAGCCCTTCAGGCGCGACTTGATCCGGTAGATCAGCCCGTCGCGCACGTCGCGGTAGCCGTCGAGGCGCTGGTCGCGGGTGCCGTCGTGGAAGTTGGTAGGGTCGGGCGTCGGCCAGTATTCCACCTCGACGGCATTGGTGCGGGTGAGTTCCAGGGCCGCGTGGTGGGCTTCCGGCGCCAGGGTGACGATGAGGTCGAAGTTCAGGCCCTCCCACTCCTCGAGCTCGGCGAGGGTGCGCGGCTTGTGGCGCGCGGCATCGATGCCGATCTCGTCCAGCGCCGCCACCATGAACGGATCGGCCGGCTCGCCCGAGCGCACTCCGGCCGATTGAACGTAAATGGACTTGCCGAAGTAATGGCGCGCGATGGCTTCCGCCGCCAGGGAGCGCACGGCGTTGAAGTTGCACATGAACAGGGCCGATTGGACGCGCTTCTTCTTCGGGCCGGCCTCGTCCGCCATCCGGTCACTGCCTCCGGGCACTCACGCCAGCACGATGCGATCCCCGCCGCGCCGGGGACCTCAGGCCTTCCAGTGCAAGGCGAAGACCAGGGTGAAGAGGCGCCGGGCCGTCTGGTGGTCGAGGTCGACCTTGCCTTCGAGGCGTTGCTTCAGCAGGTCGGACGCCTCGTTGTGCAGGCCGCGCCGGCCCATGTCGATGGCCTCGATCTGGGTGGGCGAGGCGGTCTTGATGGCGTTGTAATAGCTCTCGCAGATCATCTCGTAATCGCGGATCACCCGGCGGAACGGGGTCAGCGACAGGAGATGCGTCATCACCGGGTCGCCTGACTCGGTCCGGATCGCGAAAGCGAGCTTGCTTTCGACGAGGCCCAGGATGAGGGCGAACGGCCCCTCACGCCCCGGAATCGTGAAGCTGTTCTCCTCGAGGATATCGAAGATCGCGATGGCGCGCTCGTGCTCCTGGTCGGGATTGCCCCGGCCGATGGACTCCTCGTCGAGGGTCACCGCCACGAGACGGTTGGGGGATTTCGGCTCTGTGGATCTGGCCGCGCCGGGCATCATCCCCTCACAGGTTCAGGCGGATGGCCACCGAACGGGCGTGGCCTTCGAGGCCCTCCGAACGTCCGAGGGCGATGGCCGAGGGTCCCAGAGCCCGCAGGCTCTCGGGCGTACAACGCAGGATCGTCGTACGCTTCATGAAATCGAGGACGCCGAGCCCCGAGGAGAACCGCGCCGAGCGGGCGGTCGGCAGGACGTGATTGGGTCCGCCGACGTAATCGCCGATGGCCTCCGGCGTGTGCGAGCCGAGGAAGATCGCCCCGGCGTTGCGCACCTTGGCGGCCAACGCCTCGGCGTCCTGCGTCTCGATCTCGAGGTGCTCGGGGGCGAGGCGGTCGACGAGGGGCACGGCCTCGTCGAAGGTCCGCACCACCACGATGGCACCGTAATCGCGCCAGCTCGCCCGCGCGATTTCCTGCCGGGGCAAGGTCGTCAGCGCCCGCTCCACCGCCGCTTCGACGGCGTCGGCGAGGTCGGCCGAATCGGTGATGAGGATCGATTGCGCCGCGACATCGTGCTCGGCCTGGGCCAGGAGATCGGCCGCGACCCAGTCGGGGTTGGCGTGCGCGTCGGCCAGGATCAGCACCTCGGACGGGCCGGCGATCATGTCGATCCCCACCTGCCCGAACACCCGGCGCTTTGCCGCCGCCACCCAGGCGTTGCCCGGCCCGACGATCTTCGCCACCGGCGCGATGGTCTGCGTCCCGTAGGCCAGGGCCGCCACGGCCTGTGCGCCGCCAACCCGGTAGACCTCGTGCACGCCCGAGAGATCGGCGGCGGCGAGGACGAGGGGGTTCATCGTCCCTTCCGGCATCGGCACCACCATGACGACGCGCGGCACCCCGGCGACGCGGGCCGGAATGGCGTTCATCAGCACGGACGAAGGATAGCTCGCCGTTCCGCCCGGCACGTAGAGGCCGACGGATTCGAGGCCGGTCCAGCGCCAGCCGCTGCTGACACCGAGCGCGTCCGTCGCGCGGTGATCGCTCGGGACCTGCCCCTCGTGGAAGGCCTGGATGCGGCGGGCTGCAAAGCGCAGGGCCTCCAGGGCCTCGGGCGGACAGGCCGCGATGGCCGCCTGGATTTCCGCCTCCGTCACTCGCAGGGACGCGGCGGTGAACTCCTCGCCGACACGGTCGAACCGGCGGGTGTAATCGACGAGGGCGATATCGCCGCCCGCGACGACGCCACTGATGATGCCGCGCACGGTCTCGTCGACATCCTCGGAAATCTCGCGCTTGACCGTGAGCAGACGGGCGAAGCTCTCCGCGAAATCGGCGGCAGCGGATTCGAGGCGGATCATGATGGGCGTCCCTCGACGGCGGCGCGGCCGGCGGCGACGGCCTCGTGATCGGGGCGGCCGTCGACCTCCCAGACGGGGCCGAGATCCTTCAGGCGCACCTCGATGCATTCGAGATCGAGCTGGATCGCGGCGCTGCCGGCGAAGACGAGCGTGGCGGTGCCGGACGGCGCCTCGCCCGGCGTGAAGGTGACGGCCAGGAGTTCCAGGGGCGTCTCGGAGGACGCGCCCGGCACGATGCCGCGGCTGCGCACGCCGAGCACGCGCTCGAAATGCATGCCCGTCAGGCGGCGGCGCGGCGGCGCGCCCTCCTCCGCCGCCCAGTCGAACCGCCGCGCCACGAGCACGAAGCGGTGGGTGTCGGCGAGGTAGGCGAGATCCTCGGTCCGCACGATCGCATCCTGCAGGTGGGCCGAGAGCACGGCAAGGTCGTCGGCATCGAGGGCGGCGAGCTTGAGAAGCTCCATGGCGGGGGTGTCGCGCTCTCTGGGTTGGGCCGGCACCGGGAGATGGCAACCGTCGGACCCGTAGGTAGCGAGACCGCCGGCCCACGGCAACCATGTGCCCGGGCACCGCCACGCTCCGATGGGCGTTTTCCGGCGCGACGCGCCTCGCTCCGGGGAACGGGAGGTCTCAGCCTCCGTTCATCCGCATCGGTCTAGCTCTCAGGACCACGGCCCCGGAACCCACCTCGATCCGACGGCGTCGGGCATCGGGCCGGGGATGACGGAAAGGACAGTTCGGTGAAGCGCATTCTCCTGGCGATCGCGACGGCGGCGACCTTCGGCAGCGGCCTCGGCGCCTTCGAGGCAAAGGCCCAATATTACGGCTACGACGACGATCGCCCCCGGCGCTACGAGCGGCGCTACGACGAAGATCGCTATGAGCGCCGCCGGGACCGCTACTTCGACGACCGCTACGAAGGACGCCCCCGTGGCGGGCGCGGCGGAAGCCTCTGCGTCACCGCACGCGGCAACTGCGTCACGCGGCCCGCGCCCTACAACGCGCCCTGCGGCTGCGAGATTCCCGGCTTCGGCTACAAGCGCGGCGCCGTCGGCGGCTGATTTTGAAGGAACGCCGGTCCGTCGAGACCGGCGTTCCCCCGCGTTCACGAGCGGACGCGGGTGATCTCGGCGCCGCAGCGGGCGAGCTTGGCTTCCAGGGCCTCGAAGCCGCGGTCGAGGTGGTAGACCCGGTTGATGCTGGTCTCGCCCTCGGCGGCCAATCCGGCGATGACGAGGGAGACGGATGCGCGCAGGTCGGTGGCCATCACGGGCGCCCCCCTGAGGCGCTCGACGCCCTCGACAATGGCGAGATCGCCCTCCAGGCGGATCTTCGCCCCGAGGCGCGCCAGTTCCTGCACGTGCATGAAGCGGTTCTCGAAGATCGTCTCGCGGATGTTCGACTGGCCCTTGGCCAGGGTCATCAGCGCCATGAACTGCGCCTGCAGGTCCGTGGGGAAGCCCGGGAACGGATCGGTGGTGACGTCGACCGCCGCGATGCCGCCGCCGTTGCGGCGGATGCGGATGGTGTCGACGCCGCTCGTGATCTCGGCGCCCGTGGTCGCGAGGATGTCGAGGGCGCTGTGCAGAAGGTCGGCGCGGGTGTTCTCGAGGGTCACGTCGCCCCCGGTCATCGCCACCGCCATGGCGTAGGTGCCGGTCTCGATCCGGTCGGGCAGCACGTCGTGCCGCGCGCCGTGCAGGCGGGACACGCCCTCGACGGTGATGCGCGGGGTGCCGGCGCCCTCGATCCGCGCGCCCATCTTCGTGAGGCAGGCGGCGAGATCGACGACTTCTGGCTCGCGGGCCGCGTTCTCGATGAGCGTCGAGCCGTTGGCCAGCGCCGCCGCCATCAGCGCCACATGGGTGCCGCCCACGGTCACCTTCGGGAAATGGATTTCGCCGCCGCGCAGGCCGTTCTTGGCGCGGGCGATGACGTAGCCGCCATCGACCTCGACGGTGGCGCCGAGCTTCTCCAACGCCATCAGCAGGAGATCGACGGGGCGGGTGCCGATGGCGCAGCCGCCCGGCATCGAGACCCGGGCCTCGCCGAAGCGCGCCAGCAGGGGGGCGATCACCCAGAAGCTCGCGCGCATGGTCGAGACGAGTTCGTAGGGCGCCGTGGTGTCGATGACGTTGGAGGCCGTGAGCCGGATGGTCTGGCCGGTCTCCGTGGTCTGGCCCGGACGCTTGCCCACCACCATGTGGTCAACGCCGTGATTGCCGAGGATGCGCAGCAGGGCGTTGATGTCGGCCAGCCGCGGCACGTTGCCGAGCTCCAGGGTCTCGCCGGTCATCAGGCTGGCGATCATCAGGGGCAGGGCCGCGTTCTTGGCGCCCGAGATCGGGATCACGCCGTGGAGCGGTCTGCCGCCGGTGATGGTGATGCGGTCCATTGCTGTTCAACCTTACGCTTTGCGTCCCGCGTCCCAGGCAGAGGCCGGGCCGGTCTCGTGGAGAGCCCACGGCCCGCCTTTCGTATCGCGAGGGGGCGTATACGTGAGTTATGTCGGAAAAGGGATCGTGCGGCCGCTCACGTCGGATCGTCCGAGGCCCGTTGCGGCGGATCGTCCGTGTCCCCCTCCCGCCGGGGCGGTTCGGCCGGCGCCTCGGAGCGGCCGCGTACCTGGGCCTTGCGGCGGCGGAGGTTCTCCCGCAGGGCTGCCTTCAGGCGCTCGGCCCGCTTGTCCGTCTGTTCGGTCATGGCTTCCCGGTCGGCGTCACGCGATGCATCGTCGCCCCGGCGACGGGTAGACCGTCCCGCGTGCAAGGCCAAGGTTCGGACAAGGCCAAGGTTCAGACCAGGGCTGCGGTTGTCGACTTGAACCAATTCCAAGTTCGCCTGTATCGTGCCGACCGCACTGCAGGAGCCAGTCGCGACGCGGGGTTCGCCGTCTCCGGTTCGGGGATCACGGCCCTTCGAGGAAACCAAAGGCGAAACCTCCATCTGGCAGGAGGGTCCTCGCAACAACGATCCCGCCGGAGGCCGCGCTCCAACCACCGGCCGACAGCCCAAGCGTGAAGGACGGATGCCCGTGAACCGGATGCCCGCGACGAGCGAGATCATCGAGACCCTGACGGTTACCGAGACCCGTCAAAGCAAAGGCCGGGCCGATTACGACGCCCACTTCCGCACCGCCCTCGACCGCCTGCACGACGAACGCCGCTACCGCGTCTTTGCCGATATCGAGCGCATCTCCGGCCGCTTCCCCACGGCGCATTGGCGCAAGCCCGATGGCGGCACCTCCGAGATCACCGTCTGGTGTTCGAACGATTACCTCGGCATGGGTCAGCACCCCGACGTGGTCGGCGCCATGACCCAAACGGCGGCACGCTGCGGCGTGGGCGCCGGCGGCACCCGCAACATCGCGGGCAACAATTCGCCCCTGGTGGACCTGGAGCGCGAACTCGCCGACCTGCACGGCAAGGAAGCGGGCCTCGTCTTCACCTCGGGCTACGTCTCGAACCAGGCCGGCATCTCCACCATCGCCAAGCTGATCCCGAACTGCCTCATCCTATCGGATGCCTTCAACCACAACTCGATGATCGAGGGCGTACGCCACTCCGGTTGCGAGAAGCGCATCTTCCGCCACAACGACCTCGCCCATCTCGAGGAACTGCTGATCGCCGCCGGCAACCGGCCGAAGCTGATCGCCTTCGAGAGCGTCTATTCCATGGACGGGGACGTCTCCGACATCGGAGCCATCTGCGATCTCGCCGAGCGCTACGGCGCCATGACCTACCTCGACGAGGTCCACGCGGTCGGCCTCTACGGGCCGCGCGGCGGTGGCATCTCCGAGCGCGACGGCGTGATGCACCGGGTCGACGTCATCGAAGGGACGCTCGCCAAGGGCTACGGCTGTGTGGGCGGCTACATCACCGGCTCCGCCGCCCTGTGCGACGCCGTGCGCAGCCACGCGCCGGGCTTCATCTTCACCACCGCCCTGCCCCCGGCCATCGCGGCGGCGGCCCGCGCCTCCGTGCGCTACCTCAAGCGCTCGAACACCGAGCGCGAGGCGCACCAACGCCAGGCCAACCGCACCAAGGCGGCCCTGGAGGCCGCCGGCCTGCCCGTCCTGCACACAGAGACCCACATTGTGCCCGTGATGGTGGGCGATGCCGAGCTGTGCAAGGCGGCGGCCGACCACCTGCTCGAACACCACGCCATCTACATCCAGCCCATCAACTACCCCACCGTGCCGCGCGGCACCGAGCGCCTGCGCATCACGCCCTCGCCGTTCCACGACGACGCCCGGATCGCCAAGCTCACGGCGGCGCTCATGGAGACCTGGGACACCCTCGATCTGCCGCGCGCCGGCACGGTGTTCGTCGAGGCGGCGGAATAATCAGGCCGGTTTTCGTTCGGGCCGACGCCTAGTTCAGGCGCCAGATCGCCGCGTTGAGAACCGTCGCGAAGCCGACCCAGGCGGCGTAGGGCACGAGCACCGCCGCCGCGAGGCGGTCGAAGCGCCAGGTCAGGCGGATGGTCCACAGGATCATCACGAACATCGCGGCGGCGACCACCACGGCCGCGCCGACGGCATGCGCGGCAAAGAACGTCGGGGTCCAGGCGGCGTTGAGGGCGAGCTGCACGGCAAAGGCGATCACCGCCAGCCGCCAGCCCTCCCGTGAAGGCCCGGTGCGGGGCATGGCCCCGAGGAGCCGCCACGCCGAGAAGGCAATGAGGGTGTAGAGAAGCGTCCACGCCACCGGGAATGCCCAGTTCGGCGGGTTGAACGACGGTTTGGTCAGGCCCGCGTACCAGCCCTCGATGTTCGGACCCGTGGAGAGCCCGCCCAACACGCTCGTCAGCAGCACGGGCACGATCGCCACCGCCAGACGGGGATAGCGCGACAGGGCCGGCTTGTCGGGAACGTGCAGGGTGGCGGTCATGGTCGAGTCCTGGCTCCCGGCCGTCGATCGACCGGAAGAACTGTTTCTCGCGCGGCCTTATCGCGTATCGGGCGCCGTTGCGGAACGCGACGCGAGCCGCCATGGTTTCATGGATCCGCGCGACGGACGCCTTCGACGAGGCCGGTTCGGGCAGCGCCGCATCCCGCGAAACGGACGCCATGTCGGACACTCCGCTCCCCCCCTTCCGGGCCCGCAGCCTCGCCGCCCAGGCCATGGGGCGGATCGAGCCCGTCACGCGCGCCGTGGTGGCGCCCCTCCACGTCTCGACGACGTTCCTGCGCGACCCCGACAACGGCTATTCGTCGGGCTTCTCGTATGCGCGCCCCGACAACGCCACCGTGCGCGAGGCGGAATCCGTCATCGCCATGCTGGAGGAGGCCCCGGCCGGCGCGCTCCTGTTCGGCTCCGGCATGGCGGCGGCAACCGCGGTGTTCTCGGCCCTCGAACCCGGCGACCACGTGGTGGCCCCCACCGTCATGTACTGGGCCCTCAAGCGGTGGCTGCGCGAGGAATTGCCCCGCCGTCAGATCGCGGTCGATTTCGTCGCGATGGACGACCTCGACGCCCTGCGCGCCGCCCTGCGGCCGGGCACGACGAAACTCGTCTGGATCGAGACCCCCGGCAATCCGCTCTGGACCGTCACCGACATCGCGGCGGCCGCGCGCCTCGCCCATACGGCCGGAGCGCGGCTCGCCGTCGATTCCACCGCCGCCTCGCCGATTCACACGCGGCCCCTGACGCTTGGCGCCGACATCGTGATGCATTCGGCGACGAAGATCCTCAACGGGCATTCGGACGTGGTGGCGGGCGTGCTCGCCGGGGCCGAGGCGGACGATTTCTGGAGCCGCCTCGTTACGCTCCGTGCCGGGGGCGGCGCCATCCTCGGGCCGTTCGAGGCCTACCTGCTCATGCGGTCCCTGCGCACCCTGCCCCTGCGGGCCGCGGCCCAATCGGCCTCGGCGGCCGAACTCGCCCGGCGCTTTCAGGCCCATCCAGCGGTGAGCGCGGTGCTCTATCCCGGCCTGCCCGAGGATCAGGGCCATGCGATCGCGGCACGCCAGATGGAGGGGGGCTTCGGCTTCATGCTGTCGATCCGCGTGGCGGCCGGGGAAGCGGCGGCCATCGCCACCGCCGCCCGGGTGCGGCTGTGGAAGCGGGCGACCTCGCTTGGCGGCGTCGAGAGCCTCATCGAGCACCGAGCCTCCGTCGAGGGACCGGGTTCGCCCTGCCCGCCCGATCTCCTGCGCCTGTCCGTGGGCCTCGAGGACATCGACGACCTGTTCGACGACCTCGACACGGCCCTTCGCGGTGGCGATTCCCCCGGGGCGGCGTGATTTTCTGGTCCGTCGACGGGGCCAACGGCGCGGCGTCGCGTTGTCGGTCAAAGCCGCCCCCCTGAGAGACCCGCGATGACGAACCCCCAATCCCTCCTGGCCGGACTCGCGGCCCTCGTGCTGACCGTGGCGCCCGCCGGGGCGGCGGACGGTCCGCCGACCCTCGACATCGAAAAAACCTGCCAGTCGGCGGCCTCGGCCGGCGTCAACGACAACGCCAGCAAGGACGGATGCCTGCGCTCGGAGCGTTCCGCCAAGGACGAGGTGAAGCGCCGCTGGGGCGAGTTCACTCCGGCGGCCAAGCGCCAATGCGAGAAGCAGTTCGACGCCGGCGGATTTCCGTCCTACGTCGAGATGGTGACCTGCCTCGAACTCGCCAGCGGCACGGGCCTGAAGTCCGACGGCAAGCAGGGTGGCGACAGCGTCACCAAGGAGCCGCATCCGAGTCAGCGCACGGACCCCCAGAAGGTGCTCGACAAGCCGGCGCAGTGACCCGGGCGGACCGGGAGCGGTCCACGGTCGCCCGGTACGAGTTCGTCAAACCACCGGGGACTCGCTCGGCCGCAGGGCCATCGCGTCCGGGACCGCGGGCCGATCGGGCCGGGCCTCGGCGCCGCCCCGGACCTGGGCGAGGGCTGTGAGATCGGCGGCGCGCGCAGTGTCGTCGATGGTGAGGAACAGGCCCCGGTCCTGCGCTCGGCGGCCAAGATCGGCCCGGCTGGTCAGCACGCTCTGGGCCGGACTCGACAGGAGGCCGAGGGCCACGGGCGCCATCCACAGGGCGAGCCACGGGTCGGCCGCATAGGTGAGGAGCCCAACGAGGAGGCCGCCGGCCACGAGGGTATCGACTTGGAGCCGGCAGGCCTCCGCCCACGGCACCCGGCGGTCGTCGCGGACCTGAGCGTCCCAGCGCACCACCCGGCCGACGAAGGTGGTCGCGACGGCGCCCGCCGCGAACAGCGTCATCACCGGCCACAGCAGCACCCACACCGCCTGTTCGAGGGCGGCGCTCTTCAGGAGCGAGGCCGTGCCGCCGAACGCCGCCCGGCGCTCGGCCGAGGCGAGGACATGGGCGAGGCTGAGGAGCTTCGGCAGGGCCAGCACGGTCACCACCAGGAGCGCCAGGGCATGAGCGGCCGCACCCGTGCCGGTGAGGCCGTAGCCAAGCAGGCCGAGATCCCCCGTCGTCGCGGCCTGGACGGTGCCAAGCGCCAGGAACGCCACCCAGAGCGGGCAGGCCATGTAGGAGAGGATGCCCACCGCGAGGTGCCAGCGGCTGGCGGCGCGCAGGCCCGGCATCGGCACCACGCGCAGATGCTGCATGTTGCCCTGGCACCAGCGGCGCTCGCGGCCGAGGAGATCGACGAGGTTCGTCGGCATCTCCTCCCAGGTGCCGCCCATCTCGGGCAGGAGGCGCACCTCCCAGCCGGCCCGGCGCAGCAGTGCGCCCTCGACGATGTCGTGGCAGAGGATCTCGCCGCCCAAGGGAGCCTTGCCCGGCAGCACCGGCAGTTCGGCGTTGTCGGCGAAGGCCTCGACCCGCAGGATCGCGTTGTGGCCCCAGTAGCTCCCGTCCGGCCCCTGCCAGGTCTCGAGGCAGCGGATCGAGAGCGGCGCGTAGAGGCGCACGGCGAATTGCTGGATGCGGGCGAACAGGGTGTCGCGCCCGGTGGCGTAGCTCACGGTCTGGATCAGGCCGACGCGGGGGCTCTCCTCCATGAGGCGGGCGAGGCGGCGCATGGCCGCGCCGGTCATGAGGCTGTCGGCATCGAGCACGATCATGAAATCGTACTCCGCCCCATAGGTCCGGCAGAACTCGGCGATGTTGCCGGCCTTGCGCCCCGCATTGTCGCGGCGGCGGCGATAGCGCAGGCGCGGCAGGCCGGGGCCGTTCCCGGCCGCCCAGGCGGTGATCCGGGCGAATTCGTGCTCTTCCACGGCCGCGATGGCGCCGTCGCGGGTGTCCGACAGGACGAAGAGGTCGATGTCGGACCCGTCGCCGCCCTCGCGCTGGAGGGAGCGGGCCATGACCCGCAGGGCCGCGAAGACCGCCACGGCGTCCTCAGCGTGGATGGCGACGACGGCCGCCGTCCGGCTCCGGCCGGAGGCGCGGGCCGGCACGGTCAGGGACCGGCGTTCGAGGTCCGACTTCGCCCGGTCGCCGACCACGCTGGCCAGAAGTCCGTAGACGTATTGCCAGGCGACGAACGCCTGCCACGCCATCACCAGGCAGAACAGGACAAGGACGGAGGCGCCGAGCCACCCGGCCGGGCGGCCGTAGGCCATCACCGCCAGGGCCGCGACGAGGCCGGCGGTCGCGAGGGTCGGCAGGGCCAGCATCAGCCTGCGTCCGAGGAAGGACCGCTCCGCCGGGACCTCGAGCCCGCCCGGGATTTCGCCGGTCGGGATATCGACCGCCGGGGCGTCGTGCGACAACCGCTGAGACATGGGTGCGGGATTCTCGTGCGAGGGAAGCCAGCAATGCCCGATCACGGGGACAGGCACACGATGGACGATGGCAACGGTCGTGACGGAAACGGGCCGACGGAGCCCGTCTCGCGGCGACGCGCCCTGAAGACTACACTCGGTGCAGCCGTGGGCACGCTTCTTCCTAGTATCACCGAACTGAATGTCGCCCGAACGATGGCCGCCCCCCTACCCGATCGGGGAGCGCCCATGACCTTCACGTCCCTCGCCGGGCACGCGAAGGCGCTCGCGGCCGCCCCGTACCGGCCGCGCCCCGACGATCTGCCGCCCGCCCTCAAGGCCCTGACCTACGACGCCTACCGGGCGATCACCTTTCACCCCGGCGCGAGCCTGCGCCTCGGGCCGCATTTCTCGGCTCAGCTGTTCCACCGCGGCTTCCTGCAGGCCAAGCGGGTCGAGCTTTTCCTACAGCCGGCGGACGGCCCGGCCGTGCCCATCGCCTACGGCTCGGAGCTGTTCGACCTCGGTCCGACCCTCCGGGGCCAGACCTTCCCATCCGATCTCGGCTTTGCCGGCTTTCGCCTGCACTATGCCTTCGACGAGGCCCGACCGGACATCCAGGAGGAGTTCCTCGTCTTCCTCGGCGCCTCGTATTTCCGCCTGCGCGGCAAGGGCCAGGAATACGGCCTGTCGGCGCGGGGTGCGGCCATCGGCACGGGGGGTCCCGGCGCGGAGGAGTTTCCGGATTTCACCGCCTTCTGGATCGGCGCGCCGGAAGACGGGGGTCGCACCGTCGAGATCCTCGCGCTGCTCGAATCGCCGAGTCTGACGGGGGCCTACCGCTTCCGCGTCACCCCTGGCGATCCCTCCGTCATGCGGGTCGAAACCTCCCTCCACCCGCGCAGCGCCATCGCGCGCCTCGGCCTCGCGCCGCTGACCAGCATGTTCCTGCACGGGCAGAACGGACCGGGAGCGCCGGGCGCCGAACCCTTCGACGATTTCCGGCCCCAGGTACACGATTCCGACGGGCTCGCCGTCGCGACACGCGGCGACCGGCTGTGGCGGCCCCTGGTGAACGGGCGCCGCGCTCCGCAGATCTCGGCCTTCGCCGTCGATTCCCTCGACGGGTTCGGGCTCCTCCAGCGCGAGCGGACATTCTCGGCCTACCTCGACACCCAGGCCCGGCACGAATCTCGTCCGGGCCTCTGGGTGACGCCGGAATCCGGGTTCGGGGCGGGTGCAGTCCAGCTGTTCGAGATCCCGTCGCGGGAAGAGTACATGGATAACATCGTGGCGGCCTTCGTGGCCGAAGCCCCCGTGGCGGCCGGCAGCGCCCTTTCCCCACGCTACACCCTGACCACCGTGGGGGCGGAGCCCGTGGCGGTCGTTCCGGGCAACCTCGCCCGCGTGGTCTCGACCCGCGTCGGCTCGGCCGAGCGCCTGCGCCCCATGACACCGCCGAGCCCGGGCCGGCGCCTCTACACGGTGGATTTCGAAGGACCCGGCCTGCCCCGCGATCCCGCGGCGATCGTCACGACGGACGTGTCGGCGAGCGGCGGAACCCTGGTGGAGCCGGTGGTCGAGTTCGTGCCTCAGACCGGGGGTTGGCGCCTCTACGTCGAGTGGCGCCCGCCCGCGACGCGCCCGCCCGGCGATATCGTCCTGCGCGCCCGTCTCCTCGGCGAGGGCCGGGCGCTCACGGAAACCTGGGACGCGGCGGCCTGAGCGCACGGCGAATCGCGGCGCGGGCGCGTTTGACCGCTCGGCGCCGTGCCCTGTAGACACCCGGCCCCACCGGGAGACGTCGCATGGCCAGCATCAACGCAATCCTCGCCACGGAACTCGGCGTGGCCGAGTGGCAGGTGAAGGCCGCCGTCGACCTCCTCGACGGCGGCGCCACGGTGCCGTTCGTGGCGCGCTACCGTAAGGAGGCCACCGGCACCCTCGACGACGCGCAGCTGCGCACCCTCGAGGAACGCCTCGCCTATCTGCGCGACCTCGAGGCGCGGCGCGCGGCGGTGCTGGAGAGCATCGAGGCGCAGGGCAAGCTCGACGCCCCCTTGCGCGCCCGGATCCTCGCCGCCGACACCAAGGCGCGGCTGGAAGACCTCTACCTGCCGTTCAAGGTCAAGCGTCGGACCAAGGCGCAGATCGCCCGCGAGGCCGGCCTCGGCCCCCTCGCCGAAGCCCTCCTGGCCCGGCCGGACCAGGCGCCGGAGGCGGCGGCGAAGGGGTATGTCGATGCCGCCAAGGGCGTCGCCGACGCGGAGGCCGCCCTGGAGGGCGCGCGCGCGATCCTCATGGAGCGCTTCAGCGAGGACCCGGAACTCGTGGGGTCGCTCCGCGAGAGCGGCTGGCAACGCGGCCGGATGGTCTCCACCGTGAAGAAGGGCAAGGCGGCGGCCGGCGAGAAGTTTTCGGATTACTTCGAATTCTCGGAGCCCCTGACGCGCCTGCCCTCGCACCGCATCCTCGCCCTGTTCCGGGGCGAGAAGGAAGAGGTGCTCGACCTCGACCTCGCGGACGCCGTCGGCGACGAACCGGCCAAAGGTCAGCCTTCCTCGCAGGAGTTGCGCATCGCCAAGACCTTTGGCGTGCGTGATGCCGGCCGGCCGGGCGACGCCTTCCTGTTGGACACAGTGCGCAAGACCTGGCGGACGAAGCTGAAGCCCGCCATCGACACGGACCTGCGCGCCCGCCTCTGGGCGGTGGCCGAGATCGGCGCGGTCGGGGTGTTCGCCGGCAACCTGCGTGATCTCCTCCTCGCGGCCCCGGCGGGTGCCCGCCCGACGCTCGGTCTCGATCCGGGTTTCCGCACGGGCGTGAAAGTCGCCGTGGTGGACGCCACAGGCAAGGTGGTGGCCATCGACACGATCTACCCGCACGAGCCGCGCCGGGACTGGAACGGCGCCCTGATGACGCTGGCCAAGCTCTGCCGCGCGCACGGGGTCGAACTCGTCGCCATCGGCAACGGCACGGCCTCGCGCGAGACCGACCGGCTCGCCGCCGAGCTCATCGCCAAGCAGCCGGAGTTGAGGCTCACCAAGGTGATGGTGTCGGAGGCCGGTGCCTCGGTCTACTCGGCCTCGGCTTACGCCAGCGCCGAACTGCCCGACCTCGACGTCTCGATCCGTGGTGCCGTCTCCATCGCCCGGCGCCTGCAGGACCCGCTGGCCGAACTCGTGAAGATCGAGCCGAAGGCCATCGGCGTCGGGCAGTACCAGCATGATCTGGCAGAAGGGAAGCTGTCGCGCTCCCTCGACGCGGTGGTGGAGGATTGCGTGAACGGCGTCGGCGTCGACGTGAACACGGCGTCCGCGCCCCTCTTGGCGCGTGTGTCGGGCCTCACCGAGCGGGTCGCCGCCAACATCGTGGCGCACCGCGACGCCAACGGCCCGTTCCGCAGCCGTGCCGCCCTCAAGAAGGTCGCGGGCCTCGGGCCGAAGGCCTACGAACTCGCCGCCGGCTTCCTGCGCATCCGCGACGGGTCCGATCCCCTGGACGCCTCGGGCGTCCACCCGGAAGCCTATCCGGTGGTGCGCCGGATCCTCGCCGCCACGGGCCAGCCGATCCAGGCCGTGATCGGCAACGCGAGCACCCTGCGCGGCCTGGACCCGAAAAAATTCACGGACGCGACCTTCGGCCTGCCTACGGTTACCGACATCCTGGCGGAGCTGGAGAAGCCCGGCCGCGATCCGCGCCCGGCCTTCCGGACCGCGACCTTTCAGGACGGCGTCGAGAAGATCTCGGACCTCAAGCCCGGCATGCGCCTCGAAGGCGTGGTCACGAACGTCGCCGCCTTCGGCGCCTTCGTGGATATCGGCGTGCACCAGGACGGGCTGGTGCACATCTCGGTGCTCGCCGACCGCTTCGTGAAGGACCCGCGCGAGGTGGTCAAACCCGGCGACGTGGTTCAGGTGCGCGTCGTCGAGGTCGATCCCGGCCGCAAGCGCATCGCCCTCTCCATGCGCTCGGACGACGGGCAGGCGCCCCGTCCCGGCCGGCGCGAGGAGCGCCCGGCCCCTGCCCGGATGCAGGCGGCCCCGCCGCCCAAGGCCGAAGCGGAGCCCGGCGGCGCGATGGCCGAGGCCCTGCGGCGCGCCGCCGAATCGAAGCAGCGGCGCTAAAGCTAAAACTACTCCTGCCCCGCCACCTGCGCGTCGTCGCGGGCGCGGTGCAGGAGGAAGATCGACAGCACCATCACGAGGATGAGGCCGCCGAGCACCCCGAGTTCGATCATCGAGATGCGAAACAGCGCCTCGCGCTCCGGGGTCAGGGCGCCGTGCATCACCTCGGAGGATTGCAGGGTGATCACCAGCACGCGCCGGATCGACGCGATGAGCCCGACGATAAGGAACGGCTCGCAGGTGAGCTTGCCCGAGCGCATGGACACCCGCACCGTGTGCAGGATCTCCACCAGCATCAGCAGGAACAGGAGTCGGTCGACGATCTCCAGGAGCTTGGCCGACCCGCCGAGTTCACGGATCGCCCCGACGAGGAGCCCGGTGGCATCGACCAGCGCCAGGATCGCGGTGGCGGCGAGCAGGATTCCAAGCACGGCGTAGACCGCGTGCTCCGTGTGCATGAACAGGAACCCCGAGATCCGCGTGAGCCGGCTCTCTTCCGCGTCGTCCGCCATGGCGCATCCACCCCGACGCCGGACTCAATCACCGGTCGTGGGGGCAATCTGGCAGGCGAAGCGGAGCCTTGTCGAGTGTCAGTGAAAGAACGGGAGAACGTCGGGTGCGTAGAGGCCGAAGCCAAGCATCGCCAAGCCGGCGAGACCGAGGAGCGCACCACCGAAGACGAGGGCCGAGATGCCGGTGATGACCTCGGCCGAGGCCAGCACGATTCCGATCTGGAAGGCGGCCGAGCCGAATTCGTAATGATGGTAGCGGTGCAGCGCCTTGTCGCGCACTTCCTGGGCGTGGCGCGCCTTCTCGCTCAGTTCCTTGCGCCCCTCGCCCGTGGCGGGCTCGCTCTCCCAGCGGGCCATGGTTTTCGCCCACTCGGCGCGCTTGGCCTTGATCGCCTCGGAATTGGCGGCGTCCGGCGGCAGCAGGGCCAGGGTCTCGTCGGCGGTCTTGAGAATGGTGCCGCGGATGGTACGAGCCTGGAAGTAGGCCCACTGGTTCGATGATTCGACGTTGGCGCTGAGCGCCTCCGTCTGTGCACCCTTGGCCAGCGTCTCGGCGAGCGCCAGGAACAGTGCCAGCACCGAGATCAGAAGCGCCACGCGCTTGTTGGATCCGCCGCCTCCCCCGTGACCACCCGACATGCTGCCTCCCCGTTTCGACGGCGGCAGTCACAGCCGATCCGGGGGCGAAGCGCAACCGGAAAACCGCCGCCGCCGCCGGAATGCGGCGGCGGCGTCACCTCATGGTCTCAGGTCCTCGGTCTCAGGGCTTCTTGGCGTCGCCCTTGCCCTCGGCGGGGGCGGCAGCCGTGCGCTCGATCTTGGCGCCCTCGCGCAGCTTGAGGATGAGGTCCTGCTGCGTCTTGCGGGTGATGTACTGATCGACCTGATCCTTCATCTCGTCGAAGGTCGGCACCGGCTTCACGCGCTTCTCCTCGACCTTGATGACGTGCCAGCCGAACTGGGTCTTGACCGGGTCAGAGACCTGACCGGCGTTGAGCTTGAACGCGGCCTCGGCGAAGGGCGCCACCATGCGCTCCTTCGTGAACCAGCCGAGATCGCCGCCCTCGGCCTTGGAGCCCGGATCCTTCGAGGCCTCGGCCGCGACCTTGGCGAAGTCCTCGCCGCCCTTGATCCGCGCGGCGATCTTCTTCGCGTCGTCCTCGTTGTCCACGAGGATGTGGCGGGCATGGACCTCCTCGTCGGGCTTCATCGCCTTCACGGTCTGCTCGTAGAGGGCGCGTGCCGCCTCCGGCGTCACGGCCTTCTTGGCCTCGCGCTCGAGGTATTCGTCGAGGAGAAGCTTGTCGCGGAAATAGGCGAGCTTGCGCTGGAAGTCCGGCGCGTCGGCGACCTTGGCTGCATCGGCGGCCTGCGCACCGACCTTGAGGTCGATCATGTAGTCGACCAGCAGATTCTTCTTCTGTGCGTCGTCGACGCCCGGCAGGGACAAGGCCGGATCATCCGCCGCGATGGCGAGATCGCCCTGAGTGATCGGGGCGCCGTTCACCTTGGCCACCACCGTCTCGGGCGCCGCCGGAACCGCCGGTGCCGGTGCAGCGGCGGCGGGCTGCTGCGCTTGGGCCCCCGTCAGGGGTGCTGCCAGGAACAGCGCGAGGGCGCTGGTGCGCAGGAGGGCGTGGGTGATCGACATCGCGGCGTCCTTCGGGCGTGGCGCCCCGTCGCAGTCCCGGCCTGCGAGCGTTCGGGGGCGGTGCGGGGGCGGCGGCCGGAAGGGCCGCGTGATTCGCGCCGACACAGGTGGCGTGCGCCGGAGCCGATGGCAAGGGAGTCCACGGCAAGCCGGATGGGCGTGATCCATCGCATCCGCAGGGTCGCGGCGATGCGGCGTTAACGGGTCGCACCGTAGCCTTCGCGGCTCTAGGTCCGGAGGAGGTGTCGCGTGCGTGCAAATCGGGTCCCTCTCGGTGCGATCCTGCTCGGCACGACTCTGGTCCTCGCCGCCTCCGACGCGGCGGCCTATGGGCCACGCTCGCCCGGCATCGTCGTCGTTCCCAACGCCACCGGCAGCATCGGGTCCGCTCCGGCCGGGCCACCGCTGCGTGAGGCTCCCGCCGCGGGCCTGACGATGCCGCCCCTGGGTGCCCCGGCCGCCACCGCCCCGATCAAGGGCGACCGCACGGCGCAGACCCGGTGCGACAGCGGGCGCATCGTCGGCTCCGGCGCGGGATTCTGCGAGATCAACTGACCCTCGCTCGCGGGGGGCTCGGGGTGATGGATCACAAGAAAAACAGCGGGGTGCAGAGATCGGCTTCGGTGGGACGTGGATCGAACGCGTGCCGACCCGAGCGCGACGGGCAACCACACCACCTTCGGGCGCGGGGGATTTCGGCCCTCTCGACATGACCATCGCAAACCGACCGCTCCCCGCGAACCCCAGATCCTCGGATGTCACGGCCCTGGCGCTGGTCCGCCTCATCGAGAACCGGCGGCCCGCCCTCGTCCTGTGAGCCGAAGTGAGGCCGAGCCGCTCCCCGATCCGACGGCGCAGCATGCCGATCGGCGGACGCGGCTCTTTCGGATGCGCCGGGCAATATTTACCTCTATAAGCCCGGCCAACATTCGCCTTCACGCTTTTCGATCGACCGTAGGTTCACGATGCTCGGTGCCCTCGCCAAGAAGATTTTCGGCTCGTCCAACGACCGGCGGGTGAAGGGCTACCGTCCCCGCGTGGCCGAGATCAACGCTCTGGAACCGCAGCTGGCCACCCTGTCCGATGCGGACCTGCGGGCGCGCACGGCGATGCTCAAGGGCGAACTCGCCGCCGGCAAGACCCTCGACGACATCCTCGTGCCCGCCTTCGCCACCGTGCGGGAAGCGGCCAAGCGCGCGCTCGGCCAGCGCCACTTCGACGTGCAGCTCATCGGCGGCATGGTGCTCCACGAGAGCGGCATCGCCGAGATGCGCACGGGCGAGGGCAAGACCCTGGTGGCGACCCTGCCGGTCTACCTCAACGCCCTGTCGGGCCTCGGTGTCCACGTCGTGACGGTCAACGATTACCTCGCGTCCCGCGACGCCGAGTGGATGGGCCGGGTCTACCGCTTCCTCGGCCTCACCGTCGGTACCATCGTCCATGGTCTCGACGACGAGCAGCGCAAAGAGGCCTATGCCTGCGACATCACCTACGGCACCAACAACGAGTTCGGGTTCGACTACCTGCGCGACAACATGAAGTACGAGCTGTCGCAGCTCGCCCAGCGCGGCCACAATTTCGCGATCGTGGACGAGGTCGACTCGATCCTCATCGACGAGGCCCGCACCCCGCTCATCATCTCCGGCCCCGTGGACGACCGGTCGGAGCTCTACGTCTCCGTCGACGCGCTGATGCCCCATCTCGAGAAAGAGCATTACGACCTCGACGAGAAGCAGCGCACGGTCTCGCTCACCGAGAGCGGCAACGAATTCATCGAGGATTTGCTACGCGGGGCCGACCTCCTGAAGGAAGGTGACCTCTACGACGCCCACAACGTCTCCCTCGTCCACCACGTGAACCAGGCGCTGCGCGCCCACACCCTGTTCACCCTGGACAAGGACTACATCGTCAAGAACGACGAGGTGGTGATCATCGACGAGTTCACCGGCCGCATGATGCAGGGCCGGCGCTACTCGGAAGGGCTGCACCAGGCCCTGGAGGCCAAGGAGCGGGTCACGATCCAGCCCGAGAACCAGACGCTGGCCTCGATCACCTTCCAGAACTACTTCCGCCTCTATTCCAAGCTCGCCGGCATGACCGGCACGGCCTCGACGGAGGCTGACGAGTTCGCCGAGATCTACAAGCTCGAGGTGGTCGACATCCCGACCAACAAGGAGGTCGAGCGCGTCGACGAGGACGACGAGGTCTACCGGACGGTGGGCGAGAAGTACGACGGGATCATCGCCGAAATCGAGAAGGCGCATGCGCGCCACCAGCCGATTCTGGTGGGCACCGGTTCCATCGAAAAGTCGCAGCACTTGGCCGAGCTTCTGGTGAAGGCCGGCTTCACGCCGCTCGACTACTCGGACCTCAACGCCCTGACCGACGTCTACGCCGCCGCCCGCGAGGGCCGGGTGACGAAGCGCTTCGCCGTGCTCAACGCCCGCTTCCACGAGCAGGAAGCCTACATCGTGGCGGAAGCCGGCGTGCCCGGAGCCATCACCATCGCGACGAACATGGCCGGGCGCGGCACCGACATCAAACTCGGCGGCAACGTCGAGATGCGCGTCGAGAAGGAACTCGCGGGCATTCCCGAGGGCGCCGAGCGCGAGGCCAGGATCGCGGCGATCAAGGCGGAGATCGCGGAGTATCGCGACAAGGTGCTGGCGTCGGGCGAGCCGGCCGATCCGGAGGCGGGCCGCAAGAAGGCCCTGCCCGGCGGCCTCTACATCATCGGCACCGAGCGCCACGAATCGCGCCGCATCGACAACCAGCTGCGCGGCCGCTCCGGCCGCCAGGGTGATCCCGGCCGCTCGAAGTTCTACCTGTCGCTGCAGGACGATCTCATGCGGATCTTCGGGTCCGACCGCATGGACGGGATGCTGACGCGGCTCGGCCTTGAGCAGGGCGAGGCCATCATCCACCCCTGGATCAACAAGGCCATCGAGAAGGCGCAGCAGAAGGTCGAAGCGCGCAACTTCGACATGCGCAAGAACGTGCTCAAGTACGACAACGTCATGAACGACCAGCGCAAGGTGGTGTTCGAGCAGCGTCGCGACTTCATGGGCCAGGAGAGCGTGCGCGAGACGGTCGACGAGATGCGCCACGGCGTCGTCGACGATCTCGTCGCCATCCACGTGCCCGAGAACGCCTATGCCGAGCAGTGGGATATCGAGGGCCTGCGCGAACGGGTCCAGACCGTGCTGAACCTCGACGTTCCGGTTGAGGATTGGGCCAAGGAAGAGGGTATCGCCGACGAGGAGATGCGTGACCGCCTGCGCCAGGCGGCCGACGAGGCCTACGCCGCCCGCACCGAGAAGAACACGCCCGAGGTGATGACCTATGTCGAGAAGCAGGTGCTGCTGCAGACCCTCGACCACCTCTGGCGCGAACACCTCGTGACCCTCGACCACCTGCGTCAGGTGGTGGGCTGGCGCGGCGTGGCCCAGCGCGACCCCCTGAACGAGTACAAGTCGGAAGCCTTCGACCTCTTCAACAGCCTCGTCGGAAGCCTGCGCGAGCAGGTGACGCAGCAGCTCGCCCGCATCGAGATCATGTACGAGGATCCGGCGTCCGAGGCGGCGCCGTTCGGTTCCCCCGCCCTGCCGCCGATGTTCGCCCAGCACCTCGATCCCGTCACCGGCGAGAACGAAATGGATTTCTCGGGTCGCGGCACGGGCAGCGACGGTGGGGGCGGTCCGGCCTATGGCTACGCGGCGCAGGCGATGCCGACGGACACGGCCGTGCTCGAGCGTGATCCCACGGACGCCACCACCTGGGGCCGGGTCGCGCGCAACGAGCCCTGCCCCTGTGGTTCAGGCAAGAAGTTCAAGCACTGCCACGGTACCTTCGCCGCCTGACGCCATGAGCGACGTCGTCTACGGCGTCGAACCGGACCTCGACGTGGCGGAGTTCCGCCGCGTCCTCGTCGAATCGGGTCTGGCCCCCCGCCGGCCCGCGGACGATCTTGCACGGTTGGAAAAGATGCTGGCGGCGGCCGACCTCATCGTCACGGCCCGCCGCGACGGAGTTCTGGTTGGGGTGGCGCGCACCCTCACCGATTTTTCCTTCTGCGCCTACCTGTCGGATCTCGCCGTTTGTCGCGCGGCGCAGGGGCTCGGCATCGGCCAGGGCCTGATCGCCGCGACGCGTGCCGCCGTGGGGCCACAGGCTTCGCTCCTGCTGACGGCCGCACCCGACGCCATCACCTTCTACGAGCGTATCGCCATGCCCCGCGTCCCCGACGCGTTCCGGTACGACCGGGAGATGTGAGAGGCGACAGCGGCCCATAATCTTGCAAACCCGGACGCCGGATGTGCGAGGTTCTTCGGTCGGAGAATCGGCCGAGCGATGCCTCTCAAACCGTCACTTGGGTTCCCACTTCGACCACCCGTCCGGTGGGGATCTGGAAGAAGTCCGTCGCGTCGTTGGCGTTCTTGGCCAGCGTGATGAAGATCCGGTCCTGCCAGAGCGGCATGCCCGAATGGGCGGCCGGGCGGATGGAACGCCGCGACAGGAAGAACGACGTCGCCATGATGTCGAACTTGAAGCCCTGTTTCTTCAGGAGCGTCAGGGTCCGGGGGATGTTAGGCGACTCCATGTAGCCGAACTTCATCACCACCTTGGAGAAATGCGGGCCGATGGGCTCGATGTGGACACGGTCCGCCGCCCGGGCCCGGGGGGTGTCCACGGTCTCCACGGTGAGCACGACGTTCTTCTCGTGCAGCACCTTGTTGTGCTTGAGGTTGTGCAGCAGGGCTGCTGGCGCGATGTAGGGATCGCTCGTGAGGAACACCGCCGTGCCGCGCACGTGGTGGGGTGGGCTCTTCTCCAGCATGCCAACGAGCTCGGTGAGCGGCACGTCGGTCTTGCGGGTCTTGTTGATGAGGATCGCGACGCCGCGCACCCAGGTCCACATCACCACGATGAGGGCGCCGGCGAACAGCAGAGGCACGTAGCCGCCCTCGAACACCTTGAGCAGGTTCGAGAGCAGGAACAGGAATTCGAGGGCCGCGAACGGCAGGATCGCGAGGCCGGCGGCCAGCGGCGACCACTTCCAGGTCTTCCACAGTACGAGGAAGGCGAGGCTCGCGGTGATGAGCATCGTGCCGGTGACAGCGATGCCGTAAGCCGAGGCCAGGGCGGCGGAGGAGCGGAACAGGACCGCCAGGATGACGACGCCGACCATCAGGAGGGCATTGATCTGCGGCAGGTAGATCTGCCCCGAATGCGATTCCGAGGTGTGGCGGATCTCGAGGCGCGGCAGCAGACCGAGTTGGATCGCCTGACGCGACAGGGAGAAGGCGCCGGTGATCACCGCCTGGCTCGCCGTCACCGTGGCGGCGGTGGCGAGCAGCACCATGGGCAGCAGGCCCCATTCCGGTACGAGCTGGAAGAACGGGTCGGTGGTGTCGGGCTTCGCCAGCACCAGGGCGGCCTGGCCGAAATAGTTGAGCACGAGGCAAGGCGCCACGAGGTAGAGCCACGCGATCTGGATCGGCCGGCGGCCGAAATGCCCGAGATCGGCGAACAGGGCCTCGGCCCCCGTCACCGCGAGGAACACGGCCCCCAGGGCCACCAAGGCGCCGGTGCCGTGGCCGAGCAGATAATGCAGCGCATAGTATGGGTTGATGGCCCAGAACACGTCCGGCGTCGCATAGATGTGCGGCAGGGCGGCGAGCGCCATGGCGGCGAACCACGTGGCCATGATCGGCCCGAAGAAGGTCGCGACCTTCCCCGTTCCCCGGTTCTGGATGAGGAACAGGGGTACGATGATCGCGATGGTGATGGGCAGGACGTAGGCGTCGAAGGCTGGCGTAACGAGCTTGAGCCCCTCCACCGCCGAGAGCACCGAGATGGCGGGGGTGATGATGGCGTCGCCGTAGAACAGCGAGGCGCCGAGCAGGCCGAACATGAACACGATGCGCGAGCCGCCGAGCGCCGAGCGCGCGAGGGCCATGAGCGAGAGGATGCCGCCCTCGCCATTGTTGTCCATCCGCATGAGGATGACGACGTATTTGATGGTGACGATGAGCAGCAAGGCCCACAGGATCAGGGAGGCGACGCCCAGCACCTCCTCGCGGAGCAGGATGCCGTCGGCGCGGGCCGAAACTAGCGCCTCACGGAAGGCGTAGAGTGGGCTCGTCCCGATATCGCCGTAAACGACGCCGATGGAGCCCAGCACCAGCGGCCACAAGCCGGCGGGCCCGTGGGCACGCCCGGTCTCCGCGTCGGAGCCCGGCGCGGACGGATCTCCGCCCTCGGACTTCGGACCGGGCACGCTTGGAGTGGCGGATTGCGTCATGCGGCTCGATCGCGACGTGTTGCGAACCCGGGCTTTTCGCGGGGCGCCTTCGAAGGCGGGCGAAGAAACGCGGGGCCGGACCCGACGGCGTCGGGCGGCAAGGTTGGTCTGCGTTCACGCTATCACGCGGCGCAGCATGGGAGAACGGCAACCCGTGCGGGATTGCCGTTCGGCCGACAGGGCAGGGCACGGGACGCCGGAGACGGCGGGTGCTGCGGGGCGCCCTACTCGGCTGCGCTGCGCGCGCCGGATCCGAAGCGGCGCTCGATGTAGTCGGTCACCACGGTCTCGAAATCCTTGGCCAGCGTCGGCCCGCGCAGGGTCATGGCCTTCTTGCCGTCGATGAAGACCGGAGCCGTGGGGGTCTCGCCGGTGCCGGGGAGCGAGATGCCGATATCGGCATGCTTCGATTCGCCCGGACCGTTGACGATGCAGCCCATCACCGCGACGTTGAGGCCCTCGACCCCCGGATAGGCCTTCTTCCACTCCGGCATGGACTGGACGATCCAGTTCTGGATGTCACGGGCGAGTTCCTGGAAGGTCGTGGACGTGGTGCGGCCGCAGCCCGGGCAGGCCGCCACGAGGGGCACGAAGGTGCGGAATCCCATGGTCTGCAGGAGTTCCTGCGCGGCCTTCACCTCCACGGTGCGGTCGCCGCCGGGCTCCGGGGTGAGCGAGTAGCGGATGGTGTCGCCGATGCCTTCCTGCAGCAGCACGCCGATGGCGGCGGACGCCGCAACGAGGCCCTTCGAGCCCATGCCGGCCTCGGTCAGGCCGAGATGGATGGCGAAGTCCGAGCGGCGCGCCACCTCGCGGTAGACTGCGATGAGGTCCTGCACCGCCGAGACCTTGGCCGAGAGGATGATCCGGTCCTTGGGAAGGCCGAGTTCCACGGCCCGCTCGGCCGAGGACAGGGCCGAGCGCACCATCGCCTCGCGCATCACCGCGCGGGCATCGATGGGCCGGGGCAGCTTTGCGTTCTCGTCCATGAGGTGGGTGAGGAGCGCTTCGTCCAGGGAGCCCCAGTTCGCGCCGATGCGGACCGTCTTGCCGTACCGGATCGCCTGCTCGATGATCGTCGAGAACTGGGTGTCCTTCTTCTCCTTGAAGCCGACGTTGCCCGGATTGATCCGATACTTGGCGAGTGCCTCGGCGCAGGCCGGATGATCGGCCAGCAGCTTGTGGCCGATGTAGTGGAAGTCGCCGATGAGGGGCACGTGGATGCCGATGCGGTCGAGGCGCTCGCGGATCCGCGGCACGGCCACGGCCGCCTCGTCGCGATCGACGGTGATGCGCACGAGTTCGGAGCCGGCCCGGGCCAGCTGCGCCACCTGCGCCACGGTCCCGTCGATGTCGGCCGTGTCGGTGTTGGTCATCGACTGCACGACGATGGGGGCACCGCCGCCGACCGTGACGGCGCCTTCGCCCAAGCCGATGGTGACACCGACCGTGCGGTGGCGGGAATTCGGGCCGGCGATCTCGGGAGCGGTGCCGTTGATCGGGTTGGCGGGGGTCGCGTCCATGGCTTCCATCGTTGATCCGTGCGCTCCGGGGACCCTCCGCCGGCCTTGGCGACATCGGTCCATCTGCGAGGACACCCTCGGGTCCGGCAGGGCAACCCGGCCGGTGGCGTCCACGACGCCGTCTTGTTCTAAGCCCTCGCTCGTTTAGCTGAGATGACGGTGGGCGGGCGTCAAGCCAGTGCCGTCCCGGCGATCGAGGGCGTCGGTCTGCTGTCGGTCCTATCCCATGTCCGATCCGGGGCGCGATGTCGAGTTGCTCACGGCGCCCGGCGTAGGGCTGGGCTGCGCGAGATCGGGGAACCGGTGGCCTCCCGGACCGATTGTTGCCGTGTCGCATCATATATTGCGGTGCACCATATCTCGGAGGCCCCCATGCTCGACGCGAACCAGCCCGACGCCATCGATCCGCCGGCCGATATTGGTCCGGGCGGCTCCTGTCCGGACCATGCCACCGCGCCGACGCGAGTGATGGCCGGACCCCGGGCGGAGAAGACTGTGGCGCTCGCGCTCCAGGGCGGCGGTGCCCACGGCGCCTTCACGTGGGGCGTGCTCGACGCGCTGATTGAGGACGGACGTCTCGGTTTCGAGGCGATCACGGGGGCCAGCGCCGGGGCCATGAACGCCGTGGTGATGGTGGACGGCTGGCTCGAAGGCGGCCCCGACGGCGCCCGCGCGGCCCTGGAGCGGTTCTGGCGCGAGGTGAGCCTCGACAGCGACCTCTGGCCTGCCCAGCGCGGCGCCCTCAACGGCCTGTTCGCCCTATGGAAGGACAATCCCGTCGTCGAGTTCTGGGGCCGGGTGCTGAAGACCAGTCCCTATGCGTCGAACCCGCTGAACTACAATCCCCTGCGCAAGGCCCTCGCGGCGCAGGTGAACTTCGAACGCCTGCGCAAAGCGGAGACGGCGGCGCTGTTCGTGTCGGCGACCAACGTCTGGACGGGCAAGCTCGCGGTGTTCGAGCGCGCGGACCTGAAGGTCGACCACCTCATGGCCTCGGCCTGTCTGCCGACGGTGTTCCAGGCGGTGGAGATCGACGGCGTGCCCTACTGGGACGGCGGCTATCTCGGCAACCCGCCCCTGTATCCCCTGTATCGGGGCGCGGAGACCCGCGACATCCTCCTCGTGCAAATCAACCCGGTGGAGCGCCGGGAGACCCCGCGCACGCAGCAGGAGATCCAGGACCGTCTCAACGAGATCACCTTCAACGCCAACCTCATGCGCGAACTGCGCGCCATCGATTTCCTCGACGGCCTCATCGCCGAGGGCGTGCTCGTCCAGGGCGACTACAAGTCGCAATACGTTCACCGCATCGACGGGACCGGCGCTCTCGACGATTATCAGGCCTCAACCCGCCTCGACGCGCGCTGGCGGGTGTTCGAGCGCCTGCGCGACAAGGGCCGGAATGCGGCTCAGGCCTGGCTCGCGGAGACCTACGATCAGGTCGGACGGACCTGCAGCCTGAACCTCCAGGCCACCTACACCTAAGAGCCCCCGCACCGGAATTTTCGATACAGACGACGCGCTCGTTTCGAGCGGACGGGATTAATCCCGTCGCTCACGCGTTGATGATCATATGACGAGCGAATCGATCCGGCCCGGCTCAGCCAGCTCCATCGTCGACTTGATGGTGCCTCTGCGGCGCTACGCGCGATCCTTGACGCGCGACAGCCTGCGCGCGGACGACCTCGTACATGACGCTCTGGTGCGGGCTCTCGAGTCGGGCCAGATTCACCGTCCCAACACCAACCTGCGTACCTGGATGATGACGGTGCTGCACAACGTCTTCATCGACGAGCAGCGCCGCAAACGCGTTGAGTCGCGTCATGCCGAGACCCTGGTGCAAATGAGCGAAGAGGTCGCTCCGCCGGCCCAGGAAGCCCAGGTCCGCCTGGCGCAGATTCGCCGCGCCTTCCTCACCCTGCCGGAAGAGCAACGGGCCGCCCTTCATCTCGTGACGCTGGAGGGCATGGCTTACGCCGATGCCGCCGCCGTTCTCGGCATTCCGATCGGGACCCTGATGTCGCGGCTGGGCCGTGGCCGTGCCGCCCTCCGGGCTTTCGAGGAGGGTGAGCGCGCGTTGCCCGAGCGCGAGCCCCAGCCCGCCGAGAGACCACGCCTGCGTCTCGTTCCCAGCCAAGACAAGGCCGGGACGGGGCTCGGCGGACGCGCCGCCGGCAAGAGTTGACCGACACTCAGGACGGACCGGCACGGAGTCGGATTGCGGCAGGCCGAGGATGAAGACCGATGGCTGGTCGGTATCATCCAAATCCCCGCCTCGCGAGACCAGGGAACGGTCGGACGGAGACGTCGCCGAAACCGGCGGCGGCCCGACGATCCGGGCGGAAGACTATCGGCCCACGACGCAGGCCAGAACCGAATGGAAACGACAGCGATGGTCGATCCGATTACCGATACCGATCTCACCGCCTTCGTCGACGGGCAGCTCGATGCCATGCGACGGCTCGACGTGGAGGCTCATCTCGCGCATCACCCCGAGACCGCCGCCCGGGTCATGGCCGAGATGCATGATCGCGACGCCCTGCGCGAGGCGTTCGCCCAGATGCCCGGCCCGGGGCCCGAGCGCAATCGCATGGCAGCCCGTCGCCTTGACCGGTCCCTGGCTTGGCGCCGCGCCGGAGACCGTCTGCGCCGCGCCGCCGTCATCGCGCTCCTCGTCGGCGCCGGGTGGCTCGCACATTCGGACAGTTTCCTACTCGGCGTGCCCGATACCTTCGCGGCCCCCGTGGACCCGACCCTGGTGGCCGATGCCCGCAACGCGCGCGAAGCGGCGCAAATTCGGGAGCGCTTGGCCGCGCAGCGCACGACGGTCTACGACCGCGCCGGCATCGCCGGTGCCACGGGCATCACCCTTCCCGATCTCCCGAGCGACTGGACCGTGCGCGACGTGCAGATCGTCCCCGCCCGGAATGGGACCAGCGTGGAGGTGGTGATCGATGGCGGCGCCCTGGGCGAGCTCTCCCTGTTCGCGACCCAGGGCGGCAAGGCCGGTCCGGGTGAGGGCGAAGTCGCGAGTCCGGGGGACGGCGAGACCGCTTACTGGGTCAAGGGGCGGACGGCCTACGCCTTGAGCGGTCGAGACCATGCCGGCATCCAGGCCGCCGCACAGCGTCTGGCCGCAAAGCGCGCGAAACTGTAGGGACCCCGCTGCGGTCTGTGTCCCAGCCACAGGTCGCGTGGTCCTCGATACACCTTGGTGTTTCGTGCCGACCCGCCGGGCGGCACACCGCCTGTCTGACCAAATTCGGTCGATCCCTTCGGGACGCCGGATTTGAGCTTCGTTCGAGCGCCGCGCGAGCTTCGTGATCCCCGTTCGCTTCGATCGAGCGGAGCCGGGTCAGGCGGCGGCGAGGCGCCGGCGACCGAGCGCCAACAGGCCCCGGAACGGCATAAGGATCAGCCGCGCGACACCCGCGAGGGCGAGGACGAGGGCAACCGTCAAGACGACCGTCAAGGCTTTGATCATCGGGGCACCTGCTGCTTGACCGGAACATCGTGGCTCCGGAAGGGAGCCCGACCGTCGCGCCCAAGATAATTCCTCAAATTCGGCGAAACTGAGAGTCTTCGCGAGCTGAGAAGTTCTTCGGAGGGACGGCCACGGAGGCCAGGAAGCGGATGCGCGTACATCCGGCGTCATCCGCCCCGGCCCCGTGGTCCAACCCGGTTGAGCGACGAAGCCGCTCCCGGAGTACCCCAATCCTTGTACCGGGATGGTTAACGAAGCGTTTCCGCATCCTTCGCCGGTCCGACGACCCCGCGGAGCGAACGAGGGTCGCGCGCGGTAGGGTTGGGATTGGCCCGCGAAGGTCTACAGCATCGATGGGACCCGGTCGGTGGCCAGGATCGCCCGAGCCTGCTCGGCGTCGATATCCATCCGGGCAATGAGGCTTTCGGCCGAGTCGAAGCGTTCCTCGCCCCGGATGTACCCCACGACCTCGACGGTGATCGTCTGTCCGTAAAGATCGCCGGAAAAATCGAACAGGTTGACTTCGAGGAGCGGCGCACCGTCGTCGAAGGTGGGGCGACGGCCGTAACTCGCCACGCCGTCCCGCACGCTGCCATCGGCCAGGGCCACCCGCACGGCGTAGATTCCGTGGGCGAGACCACAATCGGCCAGTGCGACATTGGCGGTCGGATAGCCCAGGGTGCGGCCGCGCTTGTCCCCGTGCTGCACCACACCGGACACGAACCAGCGATAACCGAGCAGGGCATTGGCCCGGCCGACGTCGCCCGCGGCCAGAGCCGTCCGGATCGCGCTTGAGGAAACCGGCTCCATCGCATTCTCCACGGCAACGGGGGGAAGGGAAACGGCCGGGATGATGCGGCAGCTCAGTCCCGCGCCCGCGCACAGGTCGGCGAGGACCGCCGGCGTGCCCTCGCGCCCGCGCCCGAAATGGAAATCGTGCCCCACGACGACGCCGGAGAGCCCGAGGTCGCGCACCAGCAGGGTCTCGACGAAGGCCCGTGCGCCGGTGCCGGCGAGCCCGGCATCGAAGCGGCGCACCACGAGCCCGTCGAGGCCGAGCCGGGCGAAAACGCGCTCCTTGGCCGCCGCGTCGGACAGGCGGAACATCGGTAGATGCGGTGTGAAATACGCCCGCGGATGCGGCTCGAAGGTGAGGGCCACGGCCGGACGACCGGCCGCAGCGGCGGTCTCGCGCACGGCGGCGATGAGGGCGCGGTGACCGAAATGAACGCCGTCGAAGTTACCGATGGCCGCGATGGCGCCGGAAAGGATCGACGGCATCGGTTCGTCCTCGCGGCAAACCGTGAAACGCCGGCCCAGCGCAGGAGCCTGAACCGACAAAGCTGTCTTGTCGCCGGACGGCATCTGATCCTAGCTTGGCTGTGGCGGAGCGGGCGTGGTCCGGAGACGTCGCGTGTCGCGGCGGAACCTGTCGAAATCTGCCGGAGGGGTCAAGCGAGGCACGCCGCCTCGTCGCGGGATCCCGAAAGCCGCCCGCGATTAACGGCTTCTCAAGCGGATGGGCCATAGTTTCAGGATCAAGGGGCTCGAACATCGATCTGCCCCGGCCCAATCCCGAGCCGGCGCGGCGTGATCGCGTCGGTCTCGACCTGACGGAGCACACGCAACCATGGCCCTCGATCTCGGCATGCCGATCCTTGTCGTCGACGATTATCAGACGATGGTCCGTATCATCCGCAACCTCCTGAAGCAGCTCGGTTTCGAGGAGGTCGACGACGCCTCCGACGGCACCGCCGCCCTCGCCCGCCTGAAGAACCGTAAGTACGGCCTCGTGATCTCCGACTGGAACATGGAGCCGATGACGGGCTACGAGCTGCTGCGCCACGTGCGCGCCGACGAAGCCCTGCGCACCACGCCGTTCATCATGGTCACCGCCGAGTCGAAGACCGAGAACGTCATCGCCGCCAAGAAGGCCGGTGTGAACAACTACATCGTCAAGCCGTTCAATGCCGCGACCCTGAAGAGCAAGATCGAAGCGGTCTGCGGCGCCTGATACGGGCACCGATCCGTCGGGGCGTATCGATTCGATCGCGCGGTGATAGACGGGAGGCGGACCACGCGATCCGGATGGATCGCCTGGGTTTCGCCCCGTCCCACCCGTGAACAGGTTAGAGATTCGGACGTCGGGCAAGGAGAGGCGGGAGGCGATGGCACTCGCAAGCAGGGCGCGCAAGCAGAACGCCGCGCCGCAGAAATCATCCCTGATCGGCGAACTCGTGGAGATCGCGGACTACATCGCGCACCTTCGAACCGAGATCGCAGCGCTTCGGGCCAACGAGCTGACGCGCGACCGTCTGCCCATGGCCCACGAAGAACTCGGCTGCGTCGTCGACGCGACGGCCGGAGCGACGAACTCGATCATGAATGTGGCCGAGGAGATCCTCTGCCTTCCAAACGATGCGAACTACCGCTCCACCGTTGAGGCGCGGATGAACGATATCTTCGAGGCCTGCACCTTCCAGGACATTACCGGTCAACGCATCGGCAAGGTCGTCGAAGCCCTGCGAAACCTGGAGGGTCGCCTGTCGCGCTTCGCCGCGGCCGTGAAAGCCCGCGACGAGGGCGGCGTCGACGCGGAAGAGGCAAAGCGCCGTGCGCGCAACGAGTTGCTCATCCTGAACGGGCCTCAGGTCAAGGGACCGGCGACGGCCCAGGACGAGATCGACGCGATGTTCGACTGATCCGTCACCGGATCGCCGATACCGCGCGGTGCGCCCGTGACGTCCCAATTCCCCGTTCCCATCGGATCGGCGGGATTGGGACGTGGCACGTTACCAGACCAGTCGTTCGACGATGGCATCCGGTTGTACGGATTGACGGGCAAGCCAGAGTGCCACGTCGCCGAGGCTCGCCTGCTCCGTCGCCACGCCGAGTTCCTCGGCATGGATCCCCCGGGCCACGAGGAGGTTCGGCAGACCGAACCCAGACGCGCCAGCAATATCGGTCCGCAGGGCATCGCCCACGGCGAGGACCCGCGTGGGCTCCGGATTCGCGAGCCCATCGAGGGCGCCGGCTATCTCGAGCGCCGCCGCGTAGACCGGCCGATAGGGCTTGCCCGCATAGGTGACCCGGCCGCCGAGGGCCTCATAAGCTTCTGCGATGAGACCGGCGCAGGGAATCAACAATCCGGCGCGCTCGACCACGAGGTCGGGATTGGCACAGATCATCGGGACATCACGCGCCCGCCATTGCTCGAGGGTCGGTCGATAATCGTCCGCCGTCTCGCGGGTGTCGTCGAACAATCCCGTGCAGACCACGACCTCCGCCGCCTCCGCAGCGACGAGGCGTAGATCGAGATCGTCGAAGATCGTCGCATCGCGCTCGGGACCGAGATGGTGGATGCTGGCCCCCGGCATCTCGGTCAGGAGCCTGCGGGTGAGGTCGCCCGACGTCAGGATGGCGTCGTATGCCCCGCGCGGCACGCCGTATCCGTCGAGGATCGTCTGCACGCCCTTCCAGGGACGTGGGGCGTTGGAGACGAGGACAACCCGGCGCGGCCGGGTGCCGCCGGGGAGGTCCCGGAAGCGGATCAGGGCCTCGCCCGCACCGGTATGCGCGCGCACGCCGTCATGCAGCACACCCCAGACGTCGCACAGGATCACGTCGAACCGGTCGGCGATGGCACCGAGGCCCGAAATCGTGGGCACGGGCGCGAAGTCGGGGGGAGAGGCGGTCATGCGGGAGCCTGTGTCGCGTCGAAAGCGCGGTTCATCGCTGGGTGGGGCACCGCCCCGGGACGAAAGCGGAAATTCGACGCGGGCCCTTGCGCAAAAGAGAAGCCTACGGCGTCGGATCTCCGACGCCGTAGGCTGAGGGGCCTTCGAAATCAACGTGGGCGGATCGGGCGGCCGCGGGGGCTCGCACTCCCCTCACGCCGTGCCGGCTAACCCGCGCGGCGCAGGAAATCCCGGAACGGGCGTCGCTGCGGCGGCGGCTCCGGATCGTCGTTCACCGGCGGCGGGGGCGGCGCCAGGAGTTCCGGCGCCGGGGCGGACAGCACCTCGGCGCGCACGGCGCGGGCCGGAGCGAACACCGTCCCCTGTGCCAGGGGCACGCCGAGGTCGAGGAGATCCGGCACATCGGCTTCGCGCTCGACACGGGTAACCACGAGCTGGATGCCCGCCCGGTTGAGGGTGGGGACGAGATCCTCGACGACGATATTGGTCATGGCCTCGTGCGCACTCGGCCGCAGGAGCATGTCGGCGGGCACTTTCACCTGCGCGACGCCGTGATCGGCGAGGGTCGTGGGATCGAGATCGAGATCAACGGGGCGGTCGAGGATCACGCCGATGAGGCCGCGCAGGCCCACCAGAAGAGCGGACTGCTCGGCGTCCAGGTTGCGCCAGCTCGTCTGCGGCAGGGCGACAATCAGGCGCCCGGCGAGGTCCGGCTCGTCGGCTACGAGGCGGTTGAGGGAACGCAGGAATCCCGGCTCGAACAGGGACAGGGGCGACAGGCCGTAGGCGACGGCCGCCCGGCTGCCGCGCCCGGCCAGATGCCGCGCCACGGTGGCTGCGCGCTGGAGCATCCGCCGGTCGAGATCGGTGGTGCGACCGTGGCGTTCGAGGACGGACAGGAACGCGTCGGGCGTGAGGATCGTACCGGACGCGAGTTCGTCGCCCCCCGCAACGCGCAGGCGCGCCACCGCCTCGTAGGAGACGACCTTGCGCTGGGGCAGGGAAACCAGGGGTTGGAGATGAATCTCGAGGCCGTCTCCATCGAAGGCCGCCAGGACTGCGCTCTCGTGCGCGGCCACGCGGGCCGCGTTCTCAGGGGTGGCCGCATCGAGGAGCCGGGGTGTCCACGGCTTCGCCTGCGCCGTGGCGGCCTGGGGCAGCACTGCGATCTCGGGTTCGGCGGGCGGCGGCGGTACGGGGACCGGGGGAGCGGGGGGCGCCAGCCGCGCGGGGGGCGTCGCCTTCAAGATGGCGATCTCCCCGTCCTGCGCCGCCACCACGGCGGCGAGCTCGCGCACGATGCCGCTGAGAAGACCGATTTCGGCGGTGACCTCTTCGACGCTGGCGGCGAGGGCCGACGTGTCCGTGTCCGATTCCTCGTGGACCAGCTCCTCGTGGACCGGCGCGCTGGGGCCGGCCTCGTCGATGCGCAGATGCTCGCGCATCTGCTGCTCGGCGATGAGCCGCGTGACGGATTCCATGCGCCCGAGGCGTTGGGACATCAGGTCGACCTCGCCCGAGAGCTTGTCGAGACGGGCGGTGAGGGTTTCCGTCCGGCGATAGACGAAGAAGCCGCCGAGGCCGCTCGCGAGGACCAGTCCGAAGGCGCCGGCGAGGGGGGCATAGAGGGAGGCGGGCGCCATGGCACCGAGCCCCAGCAGACCGGCGAGTCCGAGGAGACTCAGAATCAATAGGCCGCGACGCCGGCCGACGATTCGGGCCATCGAGAGACTTTCTATTTTAAGGTGCACGGCTCAGGACGCGAAAACGGGTTTCCGGGCCGTTGCCGCGAGGCGAGCCCGGCCTGAACGCTTTTGTCGCCGAGACGCCTGACCCCCACAAGATATCTACGACGGAACACACGCAATTTTCAGCATGTGTGACTTCCGCCTTCACCAACCGTGCTTGCATCGCTGTCGCACCCGATCAACATGGCCGGACCTGCGCTGAGGACGAGAGATCCGGCCCCATGGATGCAACCCGCTCGAACCTGCTGATGCAGGTGGACGGCATGACCTGCGACGGCTGCGCCGAGGCGGTGCGGCGGGCGATCCTGCGCCTCGACCCGGAGGCGCAGGTCGCGGTTGACCTCGACCACGGGCGCGTCGCGGTCACCAGCCGCGAACAGGCCCTGACCGTCGCCGAAGCCCTGACGCAGGCCGGATATACCGCGACCGCCATGACCGGGTGACGGATCCTCGATCCTGAATGAAATTTTGTGCGCGCGTTGAAAATTTCCGACGCGCTTTTCCTTGTCCGTTCCACCAAACTGGTGTGATCACACACAAGGCGGTTCCGCGTGCGCCTGACGGCGCCGGGATCGCAGACGCCAAAACGCGCCCCCTTCGGCGTGGAAAAAAATCGGGAGAGACGAGGCATGCCGTCAGACATCGAGATCGCCCGCGCGGCGACGCTGAAGCCGATCACCGAGGTCGCCGCCCGGATCGGCATCCCGGACGAGGCGCTCCACCACTACGGCAAGCACATCGCCAAGATCGACCACGGCTTCATCAAGGGTCTGGAGGGCAAGCCCGAGGGCAAGCTCGTGCTGGTCACCGCCATCAGCCCGACCCCGGCCGGCGAGGGCAAGACCACCACGACGGTGGGCCTGGGCGACGCGCTCAACCGCATCGGCAAGAAGACCGTGATGTGCCTGCGCGAGCCGTCGCTGGGTCCCTGCTTCGGCATGAAGGGCGGGGCGGCCGGCGGCGGCCAGGCCCAGGTCGTGCCGATGGAGCAGATCAACCTGCACTTCACCGGTGACTTCCACGCCATCACCTCGGCGCACTCCCTCGCCGCCGCCCTCATCGACAACCACGTCTACTGGGCCAACGAGCTCAACATCGACGTGCGCCGCATCCACTGGCGCCGCGTGGTCGACATGAACGACCGGGCCCTGCGCGCCATCACCCAGTCCCTCGGCGGCGTCGCCAACGGCTTCCCGCGCGAGGACGGCTTCGACATCACCGTGGCGTCGGAAGTCATGGCGGTATTCTGCCTCGCACGCGACCTCGACGACCTCGAAGCCCGCCTGGGCCGCATCGTCATCGCCGAGACCCGCGACCGCAAGCCGGTGACGCTGGCCGACGTGAAGGCCACCGGCGCCATGACGGTGCTCCTGAAGGACGCCCTGCAGCCGAACCTCGTCCAGACCCTTGAGGGCAACCCCGCCCTCATCCATGGCGGCCCCTTCGCCAACATCGCCCATGGCTGTAACTCGGTCATCGCCACCCGCGCCGGCCTCAAGCTCGGCGACTACGTGGTGACGGAAGCGGGCTTCGGCGCCGATCTCGGCGCGGAGAAATTCATCGACATCAAGTGTCGGCAGGCCGGCCTGAAGCCCTCGGCGGTGGTGATCGTCGCCACCGTGCGCGCCCTCAAGATGCATGGCGGCGTCTCGAAGAAGGAACTCGGCTCCGAGAACATCGACGCCCTGGAGAAGGGGTTCGCCAACCTCGCCCGCCACGTCGCCAACGTGCGCAGCTTCGGCCTGCCCGTGGTGATCGGCGTCAACCACTTCTACGCCGACACCGATGCGGAACACGCCAAGCTCAAGGAGCTGTGCCGGGACCAGCTTCAGGTCGAGGCCATCACCTGCAAGCATTGGGCTGAGGGCGGCGCCGGTGCTGAGGCGTTGGCGCAGGCCGTGGTGAAGCTGGCCGAAGGCGAGCAGAAGCCCCTCGCCTTCGCGTACGAGACCGAGACCAAGCTGACCGACAAGGTCCGCACCATCGCGACGAAGCTCTACGGCGCCGCCGACATCCAGGTGGAATCCAAGGCCGCCACCAAGCTCGCCCAGTTCGAGAAGGACGGCTACGGCAACCTGCCCGTCTGCATGGCCAAGACCCAGTACTCGTTCTCCACCGACCCGAACCTCATGGGCGCCCCCTCGGGCCACACCATCGCGGTGCGCGACGTGCGCCTCTCGGCGGGGGCCGGCTTCGTCGTGGTGATCTGCGGTGAGATCATGACCATGCCGGGCCTGCCCAAGGTCCCGGCCTCGGAAGGCATCCACCTCGACGCCAACGGCCAGATCGAAGGCCTGTTCTAGGCGTCTTTCGAAGCATCTGGGTTGCCAAAGGGATCATCCCTTTGGCGGGTGCCGGGCGGAGCCCGACGCCACCTCGACGTTCCTGCCGATGCCGGAGGCCCTTCGGAGCCTCCGGCATCGCTTTTTATTGCGCAGGCTTCGGAGCAGTCTCGGCCGGGGCGGCCTCGTTCGGGGCACCGGCCGGCATCGGCGGCAGCAGCACATTTTTGGCGATGTTGCCCTCGGGGCCGTATTCGCCGGCCACCGCGAGGCACGCCTTCTCGCGGTTGAGCTGCATCTGGTTCGACATCAGGGCGAAGATCGTCTGGACTCGACCGCCGAACGGCCCGCGCGGGCCGACATCGGCCGAGCGCGTTCCCTGCTTTTCCAGAAGCGCGTCGAACTGATCGGCGCCGATGCGGTAGCCGCAGACATTGGCGGCGGCGAAGATGTAGGCGGCGAATTCCAGCGCCCGCGGCTGGGGCGCGTTGCGGATCTGGGCCTGGGCCGCCGCCGGCAGGGCGAGGGCGAGACTGATCGCGAGAAGGGGACGGGCAAGCATCGTGACGTTTCCTCGGGGTGCGGCGGATTCTTAGGCTCCGCTTAGGGCTCGACGGAGATAGACCGCCCTCCCCCCGCCTCCAAGGGGCCGCGTCACCTCATTCCAGGCGCCAGTCGATGGGCGCCACACCGTGCGCCTTCAGCCAAGCATTGGCCGCCGCGAAGGGCTGCGAGCCGGGGAAATCGCGCTGCCGGTTCAAGGGCGACGGATGGCCGGATTCGATGACGCCGTGGCGGGTCGTGTCGACGAGGGCCGCGCGCGCCCGGGCCTGAGCCCCCCACAGCAGGAACACCGCCGGCTCCGCCCGCTTCGAGACGGCTTCGACGGCTTGGTCGGTGAGGGCCGCCCAACCGTACCGCAGGTGCGCGCCGGACTTGCCCTTCTCCACCGTGAGGGCGGTGTTCAGGAGCAGCACGCCCCGGCGGGCCCAGGGCGTGAGGTCGCCGGTCCTCGGTTCGGCGCTCGCGTCGGGGAGTTCGGCCAAGATCACCTTGAGGGAGGCCGGCAGGCGCCGCGACCCGACATACGAGAACGCGAGGCCGTGGGCGTCGCCGGGCGTCGGATACGGGTCTTGGCCGAGGATCACGGCCTTGACCTCTGTGAGCGGCGTCAGCGTGAGCGCATTGAAGATGGTCTCCGGCGCCGGCAGCACGGCGATACCTTCGGCGATCCGGGCATCGACCCGAGCCGCCACGGTGTCGGCCGCGTCGCCTTCGAAGAACGGCAGGGCGAGCCAGGGCGAGTCCGAGCGGCGAAAGCGCTTCAGGGCGTCGGCGACGGGGCCGGTCATCGGCACTCCTCAACGGGTCAGGATGCGGCCTTCGGCGGGAACCGCGAGGGGCGCGTTCGCCCGGATGTAGGCCATCACCGCATTGGCGACGAGGGTGCCGTCGGTGCCGCCGATGAGGGTGCGCCCCTTGGCCAGTTCGCCGTAGCCGTTGCCGCCGTCGTAGAGGAAGTTGTTCGAGGCCACCGTGTAGGTCTTCTCCGGGTCGAGGGGCACGCCGTCATGGGTCAGCGCGACGATCCGGGACCCGACCGGGGCGGCGGGATCGACGGTGACGACGAGACCCGAGACCTGCGGGAAACGGCCGGCGGGGCGCCCGAACTCGGAAAGGCCCGTCTCCAGGAGGCCACGGATCTGCGCGCCTTTCAGGGCGACCAGAACCGTGGTGTTGCCGAAGGGCAGTTCGAGGAGGATGTCGCGGCGGGTGAGCACGCGGCCGGCCGGATACAGGGTGTCGCCCCGGATGCCGCCGCCGTTGACGATGGCGAGATCCGCCCCCGTCCCGGCGCGAAGCGCATCGGCCACGAGGTTGCCGAAGCTCGCCTCGCGGACCCGCACGGAGGCGATGCGGCTGTCCAGTGGCAGGCGCGTCTCGCCGACGGGGACGTCGAGTTCCCGCGACAGGTCGCCTTCGAGGCGGCGGACCACCGCCAGGGTCTCGGGGTCGGGGACGACGCCCGCCGAATCGTGGACGCGAAAGCTCGGGCGCCACGTCACGGTGCGGGCGTTGCCCGAACCCGTGACCTGCACGGTGACGTCGACGGCGGTGACGTAGTGGGCGTCGAAGCTCGATTCCACCATCACGGTCTGGCCGTCGTAGCGCAGCGCCAGATCGTGGTCGTGGCCCGACAGGAGGATGTCGACGAGGCGGCCGGCGACGATGGCCTCGTCCGTCGCCCGCCCGGTGTGGCAGATGCCGACCACGAGGTCGGCCCCCGCGTCGCGCAGGCTCGCCGCTTCCCGCGCCAGGGTCTCGCGTTCGGGGCCGAAGCGCAGATCGCCCGTCTGCGACTTGTCCGGCGTGCTGGCGAGCGCGATGCCGACGAGACCGACCCGGATGCCCCCGAGGGTGACGAGGGCGCGGTCCCGAACGCCGGGCAGGGGCCGCCCCGCGCCGTCGCGAAGATTGGCGGCGAACACGGGAAAGCGCGCCTCGCCCATGCGCCGGGCGAAGATCGCCGGGCCGAAATCGAACTCGTGATTGCCCGGCACGAACACGTCGGGCGGCGCGAGGTTGAGGAGTTCGACGATATGCGCGCCCTGGTCGAAGCCCGACATCAGGGACGGCGACAGGGTGTCTCCGGCATGCGCGTAAAGGAGCGGCACGCCCCGCGCCCGTTCCGCCTTCACGATGGCGTTGAGGCGGGCGAACCCGCCGCGTCCCTCGGTCTCCGACATCCGGTAGAGATCGTTGACGAGGAGCAGGGTGAAGGTCGGTTCGGCCGCGGCGGGACCCGCCGCCTCGGCCTGCGCGCCGAGACCGACGCCGAGGCCCGCCCCGAGTCCGAGGCCGAAGGTCTGGCGGCGATTGGGCTGCGGCATGGGGCGGGTCTCGACGTGGGGGCCGGGGGCTCCCGTCCTGAACTTCCTCCGCGACGCCAGTGCGACGGGGGCTCAGCGCGCCACGAAGGTGTCGCGCACGGCCTTGGCGTTCCGGCGCAGCATCGGCCAGATCCAGGCGCCGGAGGCGAGGTAGGCGCCCGCCGGCATCGGCTTGAGGTCCACGGCGAGGCGCTCGGCGAGGCCCGGCACGGCGAGGCGGCCCACGGGGGCGTCGGTTTTGGCGTAGACCACCGTGGTGTCCTCGCGCCAGTAATCGGGATGCGGCACGAGGCCGGCGCGCCGCGCCGTGAGGTCGAAGGTCTCGCGCACGAAGCCGTGGACGTGGGCGAAGTGGAAGCGCTCGTGCGGCGGCTTGCCCGTGGCGGCCATGTTCGGCACCGCGGCGTAGAGCACGCCGTCGGGCTTCAGCCAGCGCGACAGGCGGGCCATGACGTCGGCCGGATCGCGCAGGTGCTCCATGACGTGGTGAGTCGTGATCACGTCGAAATGCCCGGCCGGGAAGCGGGCGTCGTCGGCGTCGTCGAGCACCTCGACGCCGTGATGCGTGCGGGCATAGGCGGCGTAATCCCGCCCCGGCTCGACGCCGATGGCCTCGCAGCCCTTGGCACGCACGGCCGCCAGGAACTCACCCGAGCCCGAGCCGAAATCGAGGACGCGGGCGCCGGCTTTCAGCTTGGGCGCGAGGAGGTCGGCGCGGAACGCCGCCTCGCGGGCGGACCGGTTGAGGTGATTGCGCGGCGGACCGCCCGCGAAGGCGAGCTGGTAATCGGCCCGGTAGGCCGTGGCGTAATAGTCCGCCAGCTCCGCCGGGGTCGGCATCGGATCCGTGCGAATGAGACCGCATTGCTCGCAGGCGATGGAGCGCAGCGTCTTCAGCCGGCGGTCCGTCTCGGCCACCGTCACGCTGCGCGTCGAGCCGCAGAGATTGCAGGCGGTCGGCGCACCCGTATAGGGATAGCCCGTGAACGGCATGAAGTGGTTGAAGAAGTACCGGGGAGACGGCATGTCGCGCCCTAATCCATCGGGTGATGCTGGCAGGCCGCCTGCTCTAGATAGATATCCGACCCGACACAACTTTGCCGCCCGCGCGGCGAGCCCGGAAACCCGATGACCGAACACGTCGCCCCGACGTCCCTGCAGGACAGCATGCCGCTCCAGACCAACACCGCTCCCCTGCCGGCCGAGCACCCGCCCGTGCGCTGGGGCCGCATCGGCGTGCTCCTCACCAACCTCGGTACGCCGGAGGGCACGAGCTACTGGCCGATGCGCCGCTATCTCAAGGAATTCCTCTCCGACCGCCGGGTCATCGAGGTGCCGCGCCTGATCTGGTGGCCGCTCCTCAACCTCATCATCCTGACGAAGCGCCCGGGGCCGAAGGGCCGCGACTACGCGAGCGTGTGGAACACCGAGCGTGACGAGGGGCCGCTGAAAACCATCACCCGGGGCCAGGCCGAGGGCCTGCGGGCGGCCATGGGCGACAGCGTCGTGGTCGATTGGGCCATGCGCTACGGCAAACCCGAGATGGACAAACGCATCCAGGCGCTCCTCGACCAGGGCTGCGACCGCATCCTCCTCGTGCCGCTCTATCCACAATACGCCGCCGCCACCTCGGCGACCGCGTGTGATCAGGCGTTCAAGGCCCTGATGAAGATGCGCTGGCAGCCGACCCTGCGGGTCTCGGCGCCCTATCACGACGATCCGGTCTACATCGAGGCCATCGCCACCTCGATCCGCGAGGGCCTGGCCAAGCTCGATTTCGAGCCGGAGGTGATCCTCACCTCGTTCCACGGGGTGCCCAAGAGCTATCTTCTCAAGGGCGACCCCTACCATTGCCAGTGCGTGAAGACCGGCCGCCTCGTGCGGGAGGCGCTCGGCTTCTCGGCGGAGAAGATGCGCACCACCTTCCAGTCGCGGTTCGGCAACGAGGAATGGCTGCGTCCCTACACGGACGAGACCGTGCAGGCCCTGGCGAAGAGCGGCGTCAAGCGCATGGCCATCGTCGCACCCGGCTTCTCGGCGGACTGCCTCGAGACCCTGGAAGAGCTCGACGGCGAGAACCGGCACTATTTCGAGGACAATGGCGGCGAGCACTTCGCCTACATTCCCTGCCTCAACGACGGGGCGCTGGGCCTTAAGGTGATCGAGACCGTGGTCCGGCGCGAATTGCAGGGCTGGCTATAAGCGGGGCGGTCGCCAAGCCGGATTCCGGTTGCTACGAGGGCGCGATGACGAGGCGGGCGGACCTATGATGAACCCGGAGACCGGCGGCGCGATCGCTGGCGGACAATCGCACGGTACGGCGCGCCTGCTCGCCCATTTCGCGCAAGCCGGCTATGCGGGCGTGACCCCGCCCGTGCTCCAGCCCGTGGAGCCGTTCCTCGAACTGTCGGGCGAGGACATCCGCCGGCGCATCTTCGTGACCCAGGATGCGGGCGGGGCCGAACTCTGCCTACGGCCGGAATTCACGATTCCCGTCTGCCGGCACCACCTCGCGCAGGGCACCGCCGCGACGGCCGATTACAGCTATTGCGGGCCGGTGTTTCGCCTCGGCCGTGACGAGCCGGACGAGTTCCTCCAGGCCGGCATCGAATCCGTCGGGCGCACCGACACGCCGGCGGCGGATGCCGAGGTGCTCGGCCTCGCCCTGGAGGGCCTCGCCGCCATGGGCCGGAGCGACGTCGCCGTGCGGCTCGGCGACATGGGTCTCCTCGACGCGCTCCTCGACGCCCTGGCGGTGCCCCCGGCCGCCAAGCGCCGGACCCTGCGGGCCATCGCGGCCGGCCGGTCGCTGGACGAGGTCACCAACGGCGTGCGCCAGGAGGACCCGCATGCGGGCCTGCTCGCGGCGATCCAGGGCCAGGACCCCCGAGGCGTGCGCGCCTTCGTGGAGGACGTGCTGTCCATCGCCGGCATCTCGCGGGTCGGCGGGCGCAGCGCCGGCGAGATCGCCGAACGCTTCCTGTCGAAGGCCGCCGCCCAGGCGAGCGGGGGGGCGGGCCTCAACCCGGAGAACCGCGCCCTCGTCGAGCGCTACCGGGCCATCGCGGGCGATCCCGACACGGCGGCGGCGGCCATGCGCGAGCTCATCCGTTCCGCCGGCCTCGACCATCCGCCCCTGGAAGCAGCGCTCGCTCTATTCGAGGAGCGCACGGGCTTCATGGCCGCGCGGGGCCTGCCCGTCGAACGCTTCGCCTTCTCGGGGGGCTTCGCGCGCAACCTCGACTACTACACCGGCTTCATCTTCGAGGTGACGGCGGCCGGTGCCCCCGGCCTGCCCCTCGTCGGCGGCGGGCGCTACGACGGGTTGCTGCAGCATCTCGGCAGCCCGATCCCGGTCCCGGCGGTGGGCTGCGCCGTGTGGCTCTCGCGGGTCGCCCCTTCCGACACCTCCCATGGTTGAGCCGGCGCCGATGACCGATCCCCTCGTCCTCGCCGTGCCCTCCAAGGGGCGCCTGCAGGAGAACGCCGCCGCCTTCTTCGCCCGCGCCGGCCTCAAGCTCGCCCAGAACACGGGCGCCCGCGACTATCGCGGCAAGCTAGTCGGCGTGCCCGGCGTGGAGGTGCGCTACCTCTCGGCCTCCGAGATCGCCGCGCAGCTCGCCTCCGGCGCCGCCCATCTCGGCATCACCGGCGAGGACCTCATCCGCGAATCCCTCCCCGAGGCGCGTGGACAGGTGGAACTGCTGACCCCGCTCGGCTTCGGTCAGGCGACGGTGGTGGTCGCCGTGCCGCAAGCCTGGATCGATGTCCGGGCCATGAGCGACCTCGACGAGGTCGCCGCCGAGATGCGGGTGCGCCACGGCAAGCGCCTGCGCATCGCCACGAAATACGTGAACCTCACCCGCCGGTTCTTCGCCGAGCACGGGGTCGCGGATTACCGCATCGTCGAGAGCCTGGGCGCCACCGAGGGCGCGCCGGCGGCGGGCTCGGCCGAGATCATCGTTGACATCACCACCACGGGGGCGACGCTGGCCGCCAACGCCCTGAAGATCCTCGACGACGGGATCATCCTGCGCTCGGAGGCGAACCTCGTCGCCTCCCTCAACGCCGCCTGGGGCCCGAGCCCGCGGAACGCCCTGCGGGCGGTGCTCGGCCGCATCCAGGCCGAGGAGCGCGCCCGCACCACCCGCGAGGTCCGGGCCGCCATGCCAGACGACGGCGACATCGATCTCGCCGGCATTTCCGCCCTGCACGACGCCGAACTACCCTACGGCGCCCCGGAAGGGCGGGGCGAGATGGTGCTGCACTGCCCCGTCGACGCGGTGTTCGATCTGGCCGACGCCCTGGTGAAGGCCGGGGCCGGCTCGGTCAGCGTGCGCAAGATCGACTACGCCTTCACGCCGGACAACCCGCTGATGGACCGGCTTCTCGCCCGTCTGGGTTAGCGTGCCTCCCGAAACTCCCGGTCACCGTCGGTTCGCGGTCCGCGCACGGCGGCGCAACGGAGTTCCGTGAGAGACACTCAGAGCGGTCCCTGCTTGGTGAACTCCGAAAATACGGCGCGCAGGGTCTTCAGCCGGCCGTCATAGGCCTGGGTGAGGCAGGCGATGTCGGCGCCGCAGGCACGGCGCTCGGCGAGCCACGTCTCCTGATCCTCGCGCAGCTTGGCGTTGCCACCCATGGGCAGCATGGCGCGCAGGATTTCGAACCGCGTCGCCATCTCGACGTCGCGGTCGTTGAGGGTAAGGGTGGCGCAGATGGCCTTCTCGTCCGCCGCTTCAGCCTTCTCGCAGGGGAAGCTCGCCGCCTCGGCGGTGCCGATCGGTCCGCAGGAAAGAACGGCGGCCAAGGCGGCCATGCGGATCGGCGACATGGGTATTTCTCTCCTGGCACGTATCCCGCGACGTCCGCGCCGGACAGGGGATGCCGATACCACGCACGATGACGGCCCGGGTTCCCGGCGCCTCAGGCACGCGCCCGCAATTCCGTGAGATAGCTGCGCAGCAGGGATGCGCGGCGCGGCCGGAAGCTCGTCGCCTCGGCTCGCGCCTCCAGAATCCGGTCGGTCCGGAACATGCGGAACGCCTCGCGCAGGCAGCACCACGCCAGAACGACGAGCCGCCGGTCGGCATAGACGATGGCCAGCGGCAGGATCGTCCGCTCGGTAACCGTCCCCTCCCCGTCGGCGTACCGGAGCGAGACGGCCGTCTCCCGCCAGCAGCCGTTGCGGAGGGTGCTCATGTCGAGGCCGGACGGATAGCGCGCCTCGGGACGGTAGACGTGTGAAACGGCGTGGAACAGGTGCTGCTCGCTCGCGTCCGGCAGGGTCGCGGCGACCTTGGCGAGCACCGAGGCGGCGGCCTCCGCCAGGGCCGGATCGCCCATGTGCCTGACCTCGGCGAGCCCCAGGGCCAGGGCCTCGATCTCCATCCGGTCGAAGGTCTGCGGTGGTAGGGCGTGATCCTCGGTGAGTCGGTAGCCGTAGCCCCGCTCGCCCTCGATCCGAGCCCCGGCCGCCCGCAGGCTGTCGATGTCGCGATAGAGCGAGCGCAGGGAGACCCCGGTCTCCTCCGCCAGCCGCGCGGCGGTCACGGGCGCGGGCAGGACGCGCATCGCCTGGAGCAGCCGGAAGAGCCGGTCGGTGCGGGCCATCACTCAACTGCCGGAAACTGTCAGGAGGGGTGGCGTATCACGGCCTCGGCAGACCAGCCAAGGCAACCCCGGACGCAAAGAGGCCGACATGACCGTGAACGCCGTCACCCACCTGAACTTCCGTGGCGAGGCCCGTGCCGCGCTCACCTTCTACCAGGCCGTGTTCGGCGGCACGCAGACGGTCGTTACATACAAGGAGGCCGGGGCCGTCGAGGAGCCTGCCGAGGCCGATCGGGTGATCTGGGGTCAGGTGGTGTCCGACGCCGGCTTTCGGGTGATGGCCTTCGACGTGCCGTCGCGCCGTCCCTGGCATCCCGGGGAGGCCGCGTTCTTCGTCTCGGTGCGCGGCGAGTCCGCCGGCGAGATCACTGCCTACTGGGAGAAGCTCGTCGAGGGCGCGACGGTCCTGCAGCCCCTCGCCCCGTCGGTCTGGTCGCCCCTCTACGGCATGGTGACGGACCGGTTCGGCATCACCTGGGTGCTAGACGTCGCGGGCGATCCCGCCGCGCGCTGACCCCGCGCCGGGACGGCGCCGGCATCATCCCCACAGCGCCGGCTTCACCACCACCAGCACCACGATGGCGACCATCAGGAGCGTCGGCCCCTCGTTGAGCACCCGGTAGAATTTGTGGCCGCGCGTGTTCCGATCGGCGGCGAAGTCCTTGACCATGCGGGCGAGCCAGCCGTGGATGCCGGTCATGGCGAACACGAGGGCCGCCTTCGCCTGCAGCCAGCCGGCGGCGTAGAACCCGCTCTGCCAGGCGAGAGCGAGCCCAAACACCCAGGTGGCGATCATGGCCGGCGTCATGATCGCCTTGAGGAGCCGGCGCTCCATGATCTTGAAGGTTTCCGACTGCGCTTGCGCGTGCGGCCCGGGCACCAGGGAGGCGTGATAGACGAACAGGCGCGGCAGATAGAGCATCGCCGCCATCCAGGAGATGACGGCGACGATGTGGAGGGCCTTGATCCAGAGGTAGAGGCTGTCCATCAGCCGCGAAGCCGCTTCAGCATCTGCTCGACATGGGCGATGGGTGTCTGCGGCGTGATGCCGTGGCCGAGGTTGAAGATGTGCGGCAGGCCGTCCGTGGCCGCGAGCACGCCGTCCACGGCCGCGTCCAGGGCCGCACCACCTTCGATGAGCGTATCGGGATGGACGTTGCCCTGCGTGACCGTCGAGGCCGGCACACGGCCCCTGAGCGCCGCCAGATCCACCGACCAGTCAACGCCCACGGCATCGGCCGCCGTCTCGGGCACCACGCGGGCGTGACCGTCGAGGCCCGAGCCCCGGGCGAACACGATGATCCTCGCACCGGGCACGCGGGCGCGGACACCGGCGATCATCCGGGCGATGGGCTGGAGCGACCAGCGGGTGAGGGCATCGCGCTCGGTCCCCTCCGGCAGGGCGCTCTCGGCGACCTCGTTGACGGGCGCTTCATCCGGCTCGGAGGCGCCGCGCGCGTCCGGCAAGGAGCCGGCATGGGACTCGAAGATCTGCACGGCATCGGCCCCGGCCTCGAGCTGGCGCACGAGGTACTCGGTCTGCACCGTGACGAGGCGGTCGATGAGCGCCTCGACGAGGGCGGTGTCGTGGCGGGCGAGCGCCCGCGACGGCGCGAGGTCGGGCGTCCCGCGCCCACCGATCATGTAGCTCGCCACCGTCCAGGGCGCGCCGCAGAAGCCGAGCAGCGTGGTCTCGCGGGGAAGCTCGGCCCGCAGGCGCCGCACCGTCTCGAACACGGGGGCCAGGTGCGAGAAGATCGCCGGATCGTCGGCCTGGCGCAGGCGCTCGAACTCGGCCCGGCCCGCCATCGGATCGAGGCGCGGCCCCTCCCCTTCGACGAAGCGCACGTTCTGACCCAGCGCGTCGGGGATCACGAGGATGTCGGAGAACAGGATCGACGCCTCGAACCCGAAGCGGCGGATCGGCTGCAGGGTGACCTCGGTGGCGAAATCCGGATTGTAGCAGAGGTCGAGGAACGAGCCGGCCCTGGCGCGGACCTCCCGGTACTCGGGCAGGTAGCGGCCGGCCTGACGCATCATCCAGGCGGGCGGCCGCGCCTGCGCCTCGCCGGAGAGCACCCGCAGGACCACGCGGTCCGCCCCATCACCCTGGCTCATCCGATCTCCGACACTCAAGCTGCCTGACCGGGTTGTAGCACCGATGACCCGGCTGTCTCCCCTCGAAAACCGTCCTGACCGTCCTTCGAGACGAGATCGCCACGGATCGATCCCCACACGGCCCTTCTAAAAGGAAAGAGAGATTCTAGGACTCTGTTTTTTCTTTTAGGGGGCCGGATGACGGGAGCGGAAAAGCGTCCACAGGCCGTCCCCGCCGCCACGGCGTTAAGAGGGCTTTAACAGATTGGGAGCAATGTCCCGGATAGACGATGCCGAACAGTGCCTTGCGCACTGCGCTGCGCCGCCCGGCGCCGCATGGTCCCTGATTCTCCCAAAACCGCGTCGCGGCGACGTGCGTCGGACGGCGTGTGTACGCCAGAGTCGACAAGTCGGGGCAGCTCCTGCCTGGACCCCGGTGGCGAGCCGGCTTATCCACATTCATCGACTCCCCTGAGGCGCAGGCGGTGGACAGGGCCGGACCACTCCTTGTCTCCTGATCGCAAGGAGACCGCTTTCGCGATGAGCCGCAGCTACTTCCACCTTCATCTCGTGTCGGATTCCACCGGCGAGACCCTGATCAATGTCGGGCGCGCGGCGGCCGCCCAGTACGAGGGCGTCTCGGCCATCGAGCACGTCTATCCCCTCGTGCGGTCCGGGCCGCAGCTCGAGCGGGTGATCTCGGAGATCGAGGCCGCGCCCGGTCTCGTGCTCTACACCCTGGTCGGCCATGATCTCACCGAGCGCCTGGAGGCGGCCTGCCGCGAGACAGGCTCGCCCTGCCTCTCCGTGCTCCAGCCCGTGCACGCCCTGCTGCAATCCTATCTGGGCGCGGATTCGACGGCCCGGCCCGGCGCCCAGCACATGCTCAACGCCGAGTACTTCAAGCGCATCGACGCCATGAACTTCACCCTGGCGCACGACGACGGCAACCTGCCCCTCGACGTCGACGAGGCCGACGTGATCCTGGTGGGCGTGAGCCGCACCTCGAAGACGCCCACCGCCATCTATCTGGCCAATCGCGGGCTTAAGACCGCGAACTTCCCCCTCGTGCCCGGAATGCCGTTGCCGGCCTCCCTCGAGAACGCACGCAAGCCCCTCCTCGTCGGCCTGCTGGCGAGCCCCGAGCGCATCGTCCAGATCCGCCAGAACCGCCTGCTCAGCCTCAAGGCCGACGATTCCTCCCTCTATGTCGATCGCGGGGCGGTGGCCGACGAGATCGCGGCGTGCCGGCGCCTGTGCACGAAGCACCGCTGGCCGACCATCGACGTGACGCGCCGCTCCATCGAGGAGACGGCCGCCGCCATCCTCGACCTGCACCGCGAGCACCGGCTGAAGTTCCTCGTGGCGTGAGCGCGGGGGGCCGGCCCATCGCGGACGCCGTCGTCGATCTGCGCGCCTCCGTGGAGGGCGGGCGCGGATCGATGATCGCGGTGGGCCGGGCCCATCGCGCGCAGCTTGCGGCGCCGTCGCTGCTCCTCGGCGCCGTCACCGACGATTGGCTGCGACTCTACCACGCCCAGAGCGTCGTCCTCGGCGCCGCCGTCTACCGCCTGCGCGACGCCACCGTGCTGGGCGAGGGGATCGTGATGACGGAGGGGCGCTTCAACGTCGGTCACGACCTCAACGTCGGCCCGGACTACATCGCGGCCCATTACGCGCCGGCCCAGGCGTGGTTCGCCCAGGCGCCGCGTCGGTACATTCACGACCCCGTCGTGCTCCTCACCGGAGCGGGCCATCTCGGCTACGGCCACTGGCTCGTGGATTTTCTGCCCAAACTCCATCTGCTGCGCCTGATCGGTGAGCGTCTCAGCCGGCTGACGTTCCTGATGCCGTCGGACACGCCGGATTTCGCGCGGCACTGGCTCGCGATCCTTGGGATCGCGCCGCACCAATGCGCCTTCTACGAGCGCACGCGCGAAGTGGTGCTGTGCCGGGACCTCGTGGTTCCCTCGGCGCTGCGGTTCGGCAGCCGGGTGTCGCCCCTGTTCGTGCAGGCCTGTGCCGCCCTCCGCGCGGCCGCGGCACCCCGGCGCCTCGGACCTTTCCGCCGCCCTTCGAGGCAAAGAATCTTCGTGGCGCGCTCGGTGAATGCCCTCACCCACAGCAGCCGGGCCCTGCGCGAGCGCGCTTTGTTCGAGGAGACGGCGCGCCGGCGGGGGTTCGCCATCGTGTCCCCCGAACGGCTCGGCATCCGCGAGCAGGTGGCGCTGTTCGCCTCCGCCGGGACCCTCTGCGGCGAGTACGGGTCCGGGCTCCACGCCTCGATGTTCTCGCCGCCCGGCACCCTCGTGATGGCGGCGCTGGACAACACGGCCGATCTCGGATTCCTGCAATCGGGCATCGATCAGGCCCTCGATCACCGCAACGGCTACGTCCTCGGCGCGGCGGCGCCGGACGGGGGCGGCTTCGGCGTCGATCCCGCCGATCTCGACCTCGCCTTCGACTGGATCGACTGGGGCCGACCGAACGCCTGACGACGCGGGACCGCCTCGTCCCGTCCGGTGCCGCCTCGCGCGAACCAACCGGGGGCCAGGCCGGTTGACGCGGTATCCGCTCCGCTTGGAATGCCCGATGCCGCACCGTCTCGCCCGCGCCGCCCTCCTGTCCCTCATCGTCGGATGGCCGGTCGCCGCCGCCGTCTCGCCCGCCGAGGCCGGCCGGGCGCAGGACTATCAAGGCCGCAACAAGAGCCACAAATATTCCTGCCGCCCGCCGCTGAAATTCGCGGCCGGTGCCTGCGTCGCCCGGTGTCCGGGCGGCTTCCAGGACGAGGGCCGCTATTGCCGCTTCCGCAGCATGCGTCGCTGACTGCGTTCACGCCGCGACGAAGCGGTTCGGGGAACGAGGGACCGCGCGGCACACCCGCGCGGCTTGTCGTGTCGCGGCGATCCGTGACACTGGGGCGATGGATTTTCCCTCTTCTCCGTGGCGCGGTGCCGAACCGCTCCTCCTCGCCTCCACCAGCCCGACGCGGCGCGCGCTGCTCGCGGCCGCCGGCATTGCCGTCGAGACCCGGAGTCCCGGCGTCGACGAGCGCGCCGTCGAAGCCGCGTGCCTCGGCCTCGCTCCCGCCGACCTCGCCCGGCGCCTCGCCCTCGCCAAGGCCGAGGCGGTAGCCGCTTGTGCCCCGGATCGGATCGTCGTCGGGGCCGATCAGGTGCTCGAATGCGACGGCGCGGTGTTCCACAAGCCGGCCGATGCCGACGCGGCCCGGGCGCAGCTCGGGCGCCTCGCCGGGCGCAGCCACCGTCTCCACTCCGCCGTGGCCCTGATCGGCGCCAGCGAGACCGAGACCTTCGTCGAGACGGCGCACCTCACCCTGCGGCCCCTCGCGCCCGAGGCCATCGCCGCCTACGTGGCCCTGGCCGGACCGGGCGCCACGGCGAGCGTCGGCGCCTATCAACTCGAGGGCCTCGGCATCCATCTGTTCTCCGAGATCGTCGGCGATCACACCACGATCCTCGGCCTGCCGCTTCTTCCGCTCCTGGCCCGCCTGCGCGCCCGCGACCTGCTGGCGTTCTAGATGTCCGATCGGGAACTCGGCCTCGCCGCGGCGGGGCCGCGATGATCGCCTCGGTCGTCCTCGCCCTGGTGCCCATCGGCCTGCTGATCGCCCTCGGCGCCGGTCTGCGCCGGACCGGCTTTCTCGGGCAGACGTTCTGGCCGCAGGCCGAGCGCCTCAGCTATTACGTGCTGCTGCCCGCCCTGTTCGTGCATGGGCTGGCCACGGCCCATCTCGACGGCGTGCCGGTCTTCGCCCTCGCCGTCGTCCTCATCGTCTCCACCTGCACCGTCGCCGTCGCCCTCCTGGCGGCGCACCGACGCCTCGGCTTTCGCGGGCCCGCCTTCACCTCGGTGTTCCAGGGCGGGATCCGGTTCAACAATTACGTCGGCGTCTCGGCGACCATCGGGGTCTTCGGAGCGCAAGGCGTCGCCCTGGCGGCGGTGGCGAACGCCGCCATCGTGCCGACCGTGAACATCCTGTGCGTCCTCGTCTTCGCCCGCTTCGGCACCGGCGGGCGGCCGAGGCCGGCCGCCATCCTGCGCCAGCTCGGCCTCAATCCCCTGGTGGTCGCGTGCTGCGGCGGAATCCTGCTCCAGGCGACGGGCCTCGGCCTGCCGCCGGGGCTCGAGCCGATGCTCAAGGCCCTGGGCCAGGCCTCCCTGCCCCTCGGGCTCCTCTGCGTCGGCGCCGCCCTCGACCTCTCGGCGGCCAGGACCTGGATGCGGCCGGTCCTCGTCGCCTCGGGGATCAAGTTCCTAGTGATGCCCGTCGTGACGGTGCTCGCCTGCCGCGCCCTCGGCCTGCACGGACCGGCGGCTGCCACCGCCCTCATCTTCCAGGTTCTGCCGACGGCCTCCTCCTCCTTCATCATGGCGCGCCAGCTCGGTGGGGACGCCCCCCTGATGGCCGGCATCATCGCGGCCCAGACGATGCTCGCCGGCCTCGCCATTCCCCTTGTCCTGCTGAGCCTCCAGGGGATCGCCGTCTGAATCGGACCCGCGTCGCCATCCCGGCTGGATCGTGGCGGGCATCATCGTTAAGGGCACCCGACGGCTGCAACATCCTTCGGCCGGGCGCCACGGAGACTCCATGGCCGGACATCACCACGACCACGATCACGTGGGCCACGATCACGTGGGCCATGATCACGTGGGCCATGATCACGGCCATCGCCACAGCCACGGCGGGCATGGCGGCCACAGCCACGCCCCTGCCTCGTTCGGGCGGGCCTTCGCCATCGGCATCGCCCTCAACACCGGGTTCGTGATCGTCGAGGCGGGCTACGGCTTCGCCTCGCAATCCATGGCCCTCGTGGCGGATGCGGGCCACAACCTCTCCGACGTGCTCGGCCTCGCCGTCGCCTGGATCGCTTCGGTGCTGGTCAAGCGCGCCCCGAGCCCCCGCTTCACCTACGGTCTACGCGGCTCCTCGATCCTCGCCGCCCTGTTCAACGCCGTGTTCCTGCTGGTCGCCACGGGAGCCATCGCCTGGGAGGCGATCCTGCGTCTCATGAGCCCCGAACCGGTGGCGGGTGTGACCGTGATGGTGGTGGCCGGCATCGGCATCGCGATCAACGGCGCCACCGCCCTGCTGTTCGCCTCCGGCAAGGGCAGCGACATCAACATCCGCGGTGCCTACCTTCACATGGCGGCCGATGCCGCCGTCTCCCTCGGCGTCGTGCTCGCCGGCCTCGCCATCGTCCTCACGGGCGCCCTGTGGATCGACCCCGTGGTGAGCCTGATCATCGCCGGACTCATCGTCTGGATGACCTGGGGCTTGCTGCGCGACAGCATGATCATGGCCCTTTCGGCGGTACCGCCGAACATCGACCCGGCGGCCGTGCGCGGCTTCCTCGCGGCCCGGCCCGGCGTCGCCATGCTCCACGATCTCCACATCTGGCCCATGAGCACCACGGAGATCGCGCTCACCGCCCACCTCGTCATGCCGGGCGGCCACCCGGGCAACGCATTTCTCCTCGGCCTCGCCGAGGATCTGCGAAAGACCTTCGGCATCGGGCACGCCACCGTGCAGATCGAAGGGGCGGACGGCCCCGCCTGTATCCTGGCCCCGGAGGACGTGGTGTGACGAAGGCCTTCGTTGTCGGACATCCCATCGCCCATTCGCGCTCGCCCCTGATCCACGGTCACTGGCTCGCCGAGCATGGGATCGAAGGCTCCTACGAGCGCGTCGACGTGGCGCCCGACGCGTTCCCGGAATTCCTCCGGACCCTGCGCGCGCGCGGGTTCACAGGCGGCAACGTCACCATTCCGCACAAGGAGGCGGCGTTCGCCCTGGTCGACGTCCTGACCCCGCGCGCGAAAGCGATCGGGGCCGTCAACACCGTGTCGTTCGATGCGCAGGGCCGTCTCGTCGGCGACAACACCGACGCGCCGGGCTTCATCGCCCATCTCGACGGAAGTCTCGGCGCCGATTGGGTGGAGCGCAGCGGCGGGACTGCCCTCGTGCTCGGGGCCGGGGGCGCCGCGCGGGCCATCGTGGTCGGCCTTCTCGAACGCGGGCTCACCCGCATCCGCGTCGCCAACCGCACGCGGGCCCGCGCCGAGGCGCTCGTCGCCCTCGACCCCGAGCGGGTCGCCGCCTGCGACTGGGCCGACCTGCCGGCGGCGCTCCCCGGCACCGGTCTCCTCGTCAACACCACGTCCCTCGGCATGGTCGGCCACGGCGCCCTCGACCTCGACCTGACGCCGCTGCCGGCCACAGCTTGCGTCGCCGACATCGTCTATGTGCCCCTGGAGACCCCGCTGCTCGCCGCAGCCCGGGCACGGGGCCTGCCCGCCGTCGATGGGCTCGGGATGCTGCTGCACCAGGCCGTGCCGGGTTTCGAGCGCTGGTTCGGCGTGCGGCCCGCCGTGACGCCGGCCCTGCGCGAACGCCTCGTCGCGGATCTGCAGGGCCGATGAGCCGGCCCGTCATCCTCGGCCTCACCGGCTCCATCGGCATGGGCAAATCCGCCACCGCCGCGATGTTTCGCGCGCGCGGCGTGCCCGTCCACGATGCCGATGCGGCGGTCCATGCCCTCTACGCGCCGGGCGGTGCCGCCGCCCGCGCCATCGGGGCGGCGTTTCCCGGCACCCTGGCTGAGGATGGGTCCGTCGACCGGGCCCGCCTGCGGGCCGCGGTGATCGGCAAGCCAGAGCGCCTCGCCGCCCTGGAAGCCCTGGTCCATCCCCTCGCCCGCCAGGCGGCGTCCGACTTCCTCGCCGCTCACGCCGACGCGCCCGTGGCGGTCCTCGACATTCCCCTCCTGTTCGAGACGGGGGGGGACACCCGGTGCGACGCGGTCCTGGTCGTCACCGCTCCGGCCGAGGTCCAGCGTGCGCGGGTGCTCGCCCGCCCCGGCATGGAGGCCACCGCCTTCGCGGCGATCCTCGCCAAGCAGATGCCCGATGCCGAGAAGCGGGCGCGGGCGGATTTCGTCCTCGATACGAGCCTCGGCTTCGCCCATGCCGAGGCTGAGGTCGACGCGATCCTAACGCGGCTGCGCGCAACGCCCGCTTCGCCTTGAACCCGCCGGGTCTCGGGCGCATGGTCGGCCTCTTTCCGATCCTCCATGGGCCCGAGCGATGCTGCGCGAGATCGTCCTCGATACCGAGACCACCGGCACGGACGCCAAGAACGGCGACCGCCTCATCGAGATCGGCTGCGTCGAACTCATCAACCACGTTCAGACCGGGGTGACCTTCCACCGCTATTGCAACCCGACGCGTCCGGTCTCCCAGGGCGCGTTCGGAGTCCACGGCCTCTCGGATGCGTTCCTGGCCGACAAGCCGCTGTTTGCCGACATCGTCGACGACCTGCGCGACTTCCTGCGGGATTCGCCCCTGGTGATCCACAACGCACCGTTCGACGTCGGCTTCCTCAACATGGAATATGCGCGACTGGGCGCCGCGGCGCCCCCGCCCATCGATCTCGCCGACGTGGTCGACACCCTGCAGATGGCCCGGCGCAAGCACACGGGCGCGTCGAACACACTCGACGCCCTATGCGTGCGCTACGGCATCGACACCACCCGGCGCACGAAGCACGGGGCGCTCCTCGATTCGCAGATCCTGGCGGAGGTCTATGTCGAGCTGCTCGGCGGCAAGCAGACGAGCCTGGGACTTGCTGCCGTCGAGACCGTGACGGCCGAGACCGGCCCGGCGCTGGCCGACGACGGGATTCCCCTCGGGCCCCGCCGCCTGCGCCATCGCCTCACCCCGGAGGAGAGCGCCCGCCACGCCGCCTTCCTCGCCACCCTCGGACCGTCCTCCGTGTGGCGCGACTACCTCGGCGAGGACGCCACGGCCTGAGACGGTTTTCGGTTGATCGCCTCTGATCCGTGAGACGCAACGAGCCCCCTCTCCTGGAGGGAGAGGGTTGGGGTGAGGTGTGGGCCCTCTCCGGAAAAGGTCACACACCTCACCCTGTCCCTCTCCTTCCAGGAGAGGGGACCCGCGCCTGTGACGGACCGAATGGATCAACCGGAAACCGTATGACTCGAGCGAGAGAACACACGGGAGGAGATCCATGAGACTGACCCGAATCGACGACACCCTCTCGGTGGCGAGCCAGCCGACGCTCGCCGAGATCGAAGCCCTGAAGGACGCGGGCGTGACCGCGCTCATCAACAACCGGCCCGACGGTGAGGAGCCCGGCCAGCCCGGCACGGCGACCGAAGCGGTCGCCGCCGCCAGCGCCGGCCTCGCCTATCACCACCTGCCGGTGACGGGTCCCACCCTCGGCCGCGCCGAGATCGACGCGTTCCGCGCGGCGGTGAAGGCCGCCCCCGGCCACGTGATTGCCCATTGCCGCTCCGGAACGCGCTCCTTGACCCTTCACGTCCTCGCCGCCGTCCTCGACAGGCGCATGCGGCGCGACGAGGTCCTGCCCTTCGGCACGCATCACGGCTTCGACCTCACGGGAGCCCTCGCCTGGCTCGACGCCAACGCCCCCGACACCGCCGGCTGATCTCCCAGCCCACGCGATGGTGCGGGGCACCCGGGATTCCGGGGCTTCGGCCACGCCGCGAAAGAATATCCTGTTCGCGGTCGGGATCGAGACTAAGTTCATCTTTGACCGGTCCGATCTTTGCGGAAACGTTTTATTGACCGACGGGTGACCGTGGGACATCTTTTCGTGAAGACAGCGTTGCTTCTCGCGATGCTGTTTATCATTTGAAAAGCTGTCCGATCGGAACCGTCATGACCCGTCCCCGCATCGTGGGTTTCAGCGCGAACCTGCAGCGCCCCTCGAAGACACGCAGCCTCGTCGAGGCCGTCGCGGCGCAGACCGAGACCCAAGTCCAGGCCGAGATCCAGCTGTTCGACATGGTCGATGCCGGTGCCGCCCTTGGGGCGGCCTGGTCGCGCCAGGACCTGTCCCTGCCGGCCCGGCGCATCGTCGAGGCCATTGAGGGGGCCGACGCCCTCATCGTCGGCTCGCCGGTCTACAAGGGCGCCTATACGGGCCTGTTCAAGCACCTGTTCGACCTCGTCGATCCGACGGCGCTCGCGGGCAAGCCCGTCGCCATCGTCGCCACGGGCGGCGGTGCCCGCCACGCCCTCGTGGTCGAGCACGCCTTCCGGCCCCTGTTCGGGTTCTTCGGGGCGCTCGCCCTGCCCACCGCCGTCTACGCGTCCGACGCCGACTTCACCGACGGTGCCCTCACCGAACCCGGCGTGCGCGCCCGTGTCGCCGATGCGGCCGGGCAGCTCGCCGGCCAACTCATCCACGCCTCGGCCGCGCGCCAGACCGCCCGCGCCGTGGCCGGAGCCGCCCGATGATCGACCGGCGCACCCTCCTCACGGCGGCGCTCGCGGCGGCGGCTGGTTCCGCCGCTCCCCTGTCCGCCCGCGCGGCGGACCCGGTGTTCCGCATCGGCTATCAGAAGAACGGCATCCTCGTCGTCGCCAAGCAGCAGGGCGTCCTCGAGGCGCGCCTGAAATCCCTCGGATACGCCGTGGCCTGGACGGAGTTCTCGTTTGGTCCGCCGCTCCTCGAGGCGCTCAACCTCGGGAGCATCGATTTCGGCCAGACGGGCGACGCCCCCCCGATCTTCGCGCAGGCGGCGGGGAGCAACCTCGTCTACGCCGCGGCCCAGGGCGCGGCCGGGTCGGGGGCGGCGATCCTCGTGGCGGAGGGCTCCCCCATCCGCACCCTGGCCGATCTCAAGGGCAAGCGCGTCGCCTTCGCCAAGGCGTCGAGTTCCCATAACCTCACCCTGGCAGCCCTGGCGAAAGCCGGCCTGACCTACGCCGACATCGTCCCCGTGACCCTGGCGCCGGCGGATGCGGCGGCCGCCTTCGCCAGCGGGCAAGTCGATGCCTGGACGATCTGGGACCCCTACTTCGCCATCGCACAGGGGCGTCCCGGCGTGCGCGTCCTGGCGCTCGCGACGGACATCGCCCGGCCCAACAACTTCTTCCTCGCCAACCGCACCGTGACGCAGGCCCGGCCCGAGATCGTGAAGGCCGTGATCGAAACCCTGTCCGGCGTGGCGACGTGGTGCGAGGCCAACCGGCCCGCCGTCGCGGACCTGCTGTCGCGCGGCACCGGGGTGCCGCTCGCCGCCACCGAGCGCGCCGTCGCCCGCACGGACTACGTCATCGGCCCGATGACGCCCGAACTCGTGGCCGAGCAACAGGCCATCGCCGACCGCTTCCACGCGGCCGGCCTCATCCCGAAGCCCATCCGCGTCGCCGACGCCGTGTGGGCGGAGGCGAAGGGTTGATCCCATGGCACGTCCTCGCATCCTCGACGGCGCAGCCCAGCGCCTTACCCCCTGGCTGCTGCCGCTCGGCATCGTCCTCGGCTGGCAGGCGGCGAGTTCCGCCGGCCTCGTCTCGACCCGGTTCATGCCGGCCCCCCTCGACGTGATCGCGGCGGGCTGGCAGCTCGGCCGCACCGGCGAACTCTGGGCCAATCTCTGGATCAGCACCCTGCGGGCGCTCGCGGGCTTCGCCGTCGGCGGCGGCATCGGCTTCGCCCTCGGCCTCGCCAACGGCCTGTCGCGGGTCTCCGACCGGCTCACCGACACCACGGTGCAGATGGTGCGCAACGTGCCCCATCTCTCCCTCATCCCCCTGGTGATCCTGTGGTTCGGCATCGGCGAGGAGGCCAAGCTCTTCCTCGTGGCGCTGGGTGTGTTCTTCCCCGTCTACGCCAACACCCTGCACGGCATCCGCTCCGTCGATCCGCAGCTCGTGGAGATGGGCCGGGTCTACGGCCTATCGCCGTGGAGCCTGTTCACCCGGGTGGTGCTGCCCGGGGCCTTGCCGTCGATCTTCGTCGGCCTGCGTTACGCGCTGGGCATCATGTGGCTCACCCTCATCGTGGCGGAGACGATCTCGGCCTCCTCGGGGCTCGGCTACATGGCGATGCAGGCCCGCGAGTTCATGCTCGTCGACGTCGTGGTCCTCGCCATCGTGATCTACGCGGCGTTGGGCAAGCTCGCCGACGTGCTGACCCGCTGGCTCGAGCGCACGTGCCTGGCCTGGAATCCCGCCTACCGGACCGTCTGAGGCTGAAAGCCTCACTCCCGCCTAGACTTTCAACGGATCTGGCTATGATTGCCACCGCCCTGCGCGCCCACGACGCCGCGCCCGAAACCCTGCCCCTCTGGCAGCCGGCCGACAGGCCGGCGAAGGAACCGCCCCCCCGCGCCCGACAGCCGGAGAGCGCCGCCACGGGCGGCCTCGCCGTCACCGTCCGCGACCTGTCGAAGGCCTTCGACGGCCACACGGTGATCGAGAACCTCGACCTCCACATCCCGGCCGGGCAGTTCGTGGCCGTGGTCGGCCGCTCGGGCTGCGGCAAGAGCACCCTGCTGCGGCTCATCCTCGGCCTGGAGCAGCCGAGTTCCGGCCGCGTCGTCCTCGAATCCGAGGCGGTGCGGGCGCCCCCGAAGCGCATCATGTTCCAGGAGCCGCGTCTCCTGCCCTGGGCCACAGTGGCGGACAACGTCGCCGTGGGCCTGGGCGAGACCGGCACCAAGGCCGAGCGCCGCGCCCGTGCCCTCAGCGCTCTCTCCGAAGTCGGCCTTGCCGACAAGGCCGGGGTCTGGCCCGCCACCCTGTCGGGCGGCCAGCGCCAGCGCGTGGCGCTGGCCCGCGCCCTCGTCTCCCGCCCCGGCCTTCTGGCCCTCGACGAGCCCCTGGGAGCCCTCGACGCCCTCACCCGCATCGGCATGCAGGCGATGATCGAGGAGATCTGGCGGTCGCAGGGGTTCACCGCCCTCTTGGTCACCCACGACGTCTCCGAGGCCGTCGCCATGGCCGACCGCATCCTCGTCGTCGAGGACGGGCGCGTCGCCCTCGACGTGAAGGTGGAGGTGCCCCGCCCCCGCCGGCGCGGCGACCCCATCCTGGCGGCCCTCGAAGGCCGCATTCTCGATCACCTTCTCCAGAACCACGCGCCGGCCTGAGCCGCGCCCCTTCATTTCGGAAAGTTCTCCATGACCGGTCAGACCGACGTTCTCTGGTTCCTGCCCACCCACGGCGACGGCCGCTACCTCGGCGCCTCGGAGGGTGCGCGGGCCGTGACCCTGCCGTATCTCCGCCAGATCGCTCAAGCGGCGGACGAGCTCGGCTATTACGGGGTGCTCCTGCCCACGGGTCGCTCCTGTGAGGATTCCTGGGTGGTGGCCTCGGCGCTCGCCCCCCTGACCCAGCGCCTGCGCTTCCTCGTGGCCGTGCGCCCCGGCCTACAGGAGCCGGCCGTCGCCGCCCGCATGGCCGCGACCCTCGACCGGATCTCCGACGGGCGCCTCCTCATCAACGTGGTGACGGGCGGCGACCCGGTGGAGCTGCGCGGCGACGGCGTGTTCCTCGACCACGACGAACGCTACGTCGTTACCGACGAGTTCCTGCACATCTGGCGCGGGCTCATGGCCGGCGAGACCGTGAGTTTTGAGGGCAAGCACCTCAAGGTCGAGGAAGGCCGGGTGATCTTCCCGCCCGTGCAGAAGCCCTATCCGCCGCTCTATTTCGGCGGCTCGTCGCCCGCCGGCATCGAGGTCGCGGCCGAGCATTGCGAGGTTTATCTGACGTGGGGCGAGCCCCCGGCCGGAGTCGCGGAAAAGATCGCCAAGGCGAAGGAAGCTGCCGACCGCAAGGGCAAGACCTTCTCGTACGGCATCCGCCTGCACGTCATCGTCCGCGAGACCGAGGGCGAGGCCTGGGCGGCGGCGAACAACCTCATCTCTCGCGTCGACGACGCCACCATCGCGCGGGCGCAGGCGACCCTGAAGCGCCAGGATTCCGTCGGCCAGAGCCGGATGATGGCCCTGCATGGCGGCGACCGCACGAAGCTCGAGGTCTCGCCCAACCTCTGGGCCGGCGTCGGCCTCGTGCGCGGCGGGGCCGGGACCGCCCTGGTCGGCTCAGCCGATCAGGTTGCCGACCGGATGAAGGAATACATCGACCTCGGCATCGACCGGTTCATCCTCTCCGGCTACCCGCACCTCGAGGAAGCCTACCGCTTCGCCGAACTCGTGTTCCCGAAGCTCCCCTTGCGCGCCACCACCGGCGTCGCGCCGAGCAATGCCCGCAACGACGGTCCGTTCGGCGAGGTCATGGCCAACGACATCGTGCCGACCCGGCAGGTGTCGGCGCACTAAGGCTGATCGTCTTTCATCATTAAACGCTCGGTTGTTACGGACCCCGACGTAGGCCTGACACGGGTCCCCTCTCCTAGAAGGAGAGGGACAGGGTGAGGTGTGTGACCTTTTCGGAGAGTTCGCACACCTCACCCCAACCCTCTCCTTCCAGGAGAGGGAGCGCGTCGCGACTGCCGGGACTGGGGTGATCGAGCCCAATCGATCTCGAACCGGGGACAATTGTCCATGCCACGCACCACCGCCCGTACCCTTACCTCTGGAAGAACTTCCCCGCTTAACGGCTGTATGTTTTTCGCCGCCACCCTCGCGCTCCTCGTGCTCACGGCCGTCCAGGCCCGCGCCGACGAGAAGGTGATCCGCATCGGCTACCAGAAGTACGGCACCCTCGTGCTCCTCAAGGGCAAGGGCCTGCTGGAGGAGCGGCTGAAGCCCCTTGGCTACCGCGTCGCCTGGTCGGAATTCCCGTCGGGGCCGCCCCTCATGGAGGCGCTCAACGCCGGGGCCATCGATTTCGGCTCGGCCGGTGAAGCCCCGCCGATCTTCGCCCAGGCCGCGAGCCGCGACCTCGTCTACGTCGCCCACGAGCCGGCCGCTCCGCTGGGCGAGGCCATTCTGGTGGCCGCCGACAGCCCGATCCGCACTGTGGCCGATCTGCGCGGCAAGACCATCGCCCTCAACAAGGGCTCCAACGTCCACTACTTCCTCGTGCGGGCCCTGGAAGCGGCGGGCGTGCCCTACGATGCGGTGAAGCTCGCCTTCCTCGGCCCGGCGGACGCGGCGGCCGCCTTCTCACGAGGCTCCGTCGATGCCTGGGTGATCTGGGACCCCTACCTCGCCTCGGGCGAGCGGGCGACGGGCGCACGCACCCTCGTGACCGGCGAGGGCCTGGTGCCGAACCGCCAATTCTACCTCTCGCGCCGGCCCTTCGCCGAGGCGCCGGCCAACCGCGCCGTCCTCGACACCACGCTCGCGGCCATCGGCGCCATCGACGCCTGGGCCAAGGACAACACCGACACGGTTGCCGCCGAACTCGCGCCGTCCGTGGGCATTCCGGCGCCGATCCTCACCGTCGCCCTCAAGCGCCTCACCTACGGCGTCACGCCCCTCGATCCCGCCACCGTGGCCGACCAGCAGGCGGTGGCCGACACCTTCCACCGCCTCGGCCTGCTGCCGAAACCCCTGGTGGTCTCGGACGCGGTGTGGAAGCCGGGCACCTGAATCCCTCAAGGAATTAGACGACGGCAAGGGCGAGGGACATTCCCTCGCCCTTTCGCTTGCGCCGCGCAGAGTGGGTTTCCGAAGGGATCATCCCTTCGGCGGGTGTCGGGCAGAGCCCGACGAGGACCCTCAGGGGCTCTGCCCCCGACCCGAGAAGGGACTCGCCCTTCTTGACCTGGGCCCCAAACGCGAAACGCCCCCTCCCGCCGGTCGTGGCGGTAGGGGGCGCTGGACGAAAATCCGGTAGCGGGGGCCTTACCCGGCGAAGACGTGACCGGCGAGAATCCGCAGGCCGACGGGCCGGCCGGCGGGCAGGCGGGCGGTGTCGGAGGCCTCCACCACCACGGTCTTGCCCTCGGGGCGGTCGACCTCGATGCGCTGGCGGCCCTGGCTGCGGTAGGACGAGCGCACGGTGCCGTGCAGGTGCGCCTCGTGGCTTTCCGCGAACTGCAGCTGCCACGGCCGGGCATAGAGCTTCACCGGCCCAACGAGGCCGGCGGGTGCCGTCACAGGGGTGAGGCGCCCGTCGACCCGGACCTCGCCGCTCTGAGCGATGGCCTCGACCTCGATGGTGTCGCCCAAGAACTTCAGGACGGTGGCCGAGACTGGCGCCTCCTGCACCTCGTCGGGCGAGCCGATCTGCTCGAGGCGGCCCTTGGCCAGGACGGCGACGCGGTCGGAGAGTTCGAGGGCCTCGTCCTGGTCGTGGGTGACGAAGATCGTGGTCTGGCCCGTGCGGTCGTGGATCTCGCGCAGCCAGCGGCGCAGGTCTTTTCGGACTTGCGCGTCGAGGGCGCCGAACGGCTCGTCGAGGAGGAGCACGCGGGGTTCCACGGCGAGCGCCCGGGCGAGGGCGATGCGCTGGCGCTGGCCGCCGGAAAGCTGGCTCGGATAGCGGTCGGCGAAGCCCGAGAGCTTGATGAGGTCGAGGAGGTCGCCGACACGGCGCTTGATCTCGGCCTTGGCGGGGCGCTCCGACCGCTTCCGGGCATTCAGCCCGTACGCGATGTTGTCGGCGACGCTCATGTGCTTGAACAGGGCGTAGTGCTGGAACACGAAGCCGACGGCGCGCTGCTGTACGGGAAGCCGCGTCGCGTCCTCGGCGCCGAACACGATGCGGCCGCGATCCGGAAAATCGAGGCCGGCGATGATGCGCAGCAGCGTGGTCTTGCCCGAACCCGAGGGGCCGAGCAGCGCCAACAATTCGCCCGCCCGCACGTCGAGGGACAGGTCGTGCAGGACGGCGGCCGTGTCGAAGGTCTTCGACAGGTTCTCGACCCGGATGGCGGTGGAGCCGGTCACGGGCTCAATGCCGCCCGGACGCCGCGATGTCGCCGGCGTAGCGCCATTCGAGGAGCGACTTGAGGCCGAGGGTGACGAGAGCGAGGCCGGCAAGGAGGGAGGCGACGGCGAAAGAGGCAACGAAGTTGTACTCATTGTAGAGGATCTCCACGTGGAGCGGCAGCGTGTTGGTCAGGCCGCGGATGTGGCCCGAGACCACAGAGACCGCGCCGAATTCACCCATCGCGCGGGCGTTGCAGAGGAGCACGCTGTAGAGGAGCCCCCAGCGGATGTTGGGCAGCGTCACCGTCCGGAAGGCGTGCCAGCCCGACGCTCCGAGGGTCAACGCGGCTTCCTCCTCGGCGGTGCCCTGCTCCTGCATCAGCGGGATGAGTTGGCGGGCGACGAACGGGAAGGTGACGAAGATCGTCGCCAGCACGATGCCGGGAAGCGCGAAGATGATCTGGATGTCGTGATCCAGCAGCCACGGGCCCAGCAGCCCCTGGGAGCCGAACACGAGCACGTAGATCAGGCCCGAGACCACGGGCGAGACCGAGAACGGCAGGTCGATGAGGGTGACGAGGAGGTTCTTGCCCGTGAACTCGAACTTGGCGATGGCCCAGGACGCCATGATGCCGAAGACGAGGTTGAACGGTACGGCGATGGCCGCCGTGATCAGGGTGAGGCGGATGGCCGATTGGGCGTCGGGCTCGTGGAAGGCGGCGATGTACGCGTCCCAGCCCTTGGCGAGGGCCTGAGCGAACACCGTCGCCAGGGGCAGCACAAGGAACAGGGCGAGGAAGACGATCGCCACGGCGATGAGGAGGCCGCGCACAAGGCCTCCCTCCGTGACGACGCTGGCCGGCTGCTGCCGGGGCAGTTCGGTTGCGATCTCAGACATAGCCGAATCTCCGACGGCTCCAGGCCTGGATCAGATTGATGGCGAGCAGGGTGACGAACGAGATGCCGAGCATGATCGTCGCGATGGCGCAGGCGCCGCCGTAGTCGAACTCGGAGAGCTTGATCACGATGAGGAGCGGCGCGATCTCGGAGACGTAGGGCAGGTTGCCGGCGATGAAGATGATGGAGCCGTACTCGCCGACGCCGCGGGCGAAGGCGAGGGCGAAGCCCGTGAGCACGGCTGGAATCAGGGGCGGCAGCACCACCCGGGTCAGGGTGTGCAGGCGCCCCGCCCCGAGGGTGGCGGAGGCCTCCTCAATCTCCCGGTCGATCTCCACGATGAGGGGCTGCACGGTCCGCACGGCGAAGGGCAGGCCGATGAACACCATGGCGATGTAGATGCCCACCGGCGTGTAGGCGGCCTCGATGCCGAGCTTGGCGAGCTGCGCCCCGACGAGGCCGTTGGGGGCGTAGAGGGAGGCCAGCGCGATACCGGCGACGGCGGTGGGCAGGGCGAAAGGCAGATCCACCACCGCGTCGACGATTCTGCGGCCGGGAAACTCGTACCGGGTGAGCACCCAGGCGATGAGGAAGCCGAAGATCGAGGCGGTGAGGGCCGCGAGCGCCGAGACGCCGAAGCTCACGCGCAGGGCCGAGGCCACCCGCGGATCGGTGGCGACCTCCCAGATGCCTGAGAGCCCGAGCCCCGACGCGCGCACCACGAGCGCGGCGAGCGGCAGGAGCACGATGAGCCCGAGGCAGGTCAGGGTGTAGCCGAGCGTCAGGCCGAAGCCGGGAAGGACGCTCGGCTGGCGAAACCGCCGTCTCGGGCGCAGGGGTGGTTCCATGGGGTCCGTCCTGGATGGATCCTCGAACCCTCCCCGTCGTGGGGGAGGGCCGAGCCGCTAGAGCATCGTCCCGAATACCGTATTCGGGACGATGCTCTGAAGTGCCTGTTTTCGCATCGTCTTTTCCCGAAAGCCGGAGGTCGCCTTTCGGGACGATGCTTTAGCGTCCGGCTTTGCTCAGCTGGTCGAACAGGCCGCCATTGTCGAAATTCTTCTTCTGGATATCGTCCCAGCTGCCCTGGAGATCCTCGATCTTGAACAGCTTCACCTCGGGCAGCTGAGCGAGGTCCTCGGGCTTGGCGGCCGCGCGGTTGAGCGGCCGGTAATGGTGCTTGGCGAAGATCGCCTGGGCGGCGTCCGAATAGAGGAACTGCAGATAAGCCTCGGCTTGTTTGCGGGTTCCCTTCTTATCGACATTCCCCTCCACCAGGGCCACGGGCGGCTCGGCATAGATGGAGGTCGGCGGCACCACCACATCGAACTTGTCGCGACCGAACTCGTCGAACACGAGGTAGGCTTCGTTCTCCCAGGTCGGCAGCACGTCGCCGAGGCCCCGCTGGGCGAAGGTCACCGTGGAGCCGCGCGCGCCCGTGTCGAGGACGGGCACGTTCTTGTAGAGGCTGCCCACGAAGGCGTTGGCCTTGTCGGCGTCCTTGCCGTCCTTCTCGTAGGCGTAGCCCCAGGCGGCGAGGAAGTTCCAGCGGCCGCCCGCCGAGGTCTTCGGGTTCGGGGTGATGACCTTGACGTCCGGCTTGACGAGGTCGCCCCAGTCCTTGACGCCCTTCGGGTTGCCCTTGCGCACGAGGAACACCACCGTCGAGGTGTAGGGCAGTCCCTCGTTGGGGAGCTTGGTGCGCCAGTCGGCCGGGATCTTCTTGGAGAGCTTGGCGATGGCGTCGATGTCGGACGGGATGCCGAGGGTCACGACATCGGCCGGAATGCCGTCGATCACCGTGCGGGCCTGCGAGCCCGAGCCGCCGTGGGAGGCGCGCACGGTCACGGTCTCGCCGGTCTTGGCCTTCCAATCCGCGCTGAAGGCGGCGTTGATGTCCTTGTAGAGCTCGCGCGTCGGATCGTAGGACACGTTGAGCAATTCGCTGTCGGCCCGGGCCGGTCCGGACAGCACGAGGACGGCGGCCAGGCAAGCGGACAGGGCCAGGCTCCGTCGGGTCGGATAGGTCGGGCTCGGCATCGGTCACCTCTCGAGAACGGGCGGCGCAGGATCGTCGGCGCGATCACAGTTCTGCGCGCCTGCGATGCGGTTTTCGTTCGATATAACGAACGTTGTCAACCGACAGGTGGCCAGCATGGGGAAAGACCAGGGTCGTGAGATATCCGATTTCCCGCCCTTTCGAGAAGAGGTGGTCAGGACAGAGAAACCTGTTTTCCCATTTGCTCGATCGAGAGTGGATCTCTTCTCTATCGGTTCGTTCTTCAAGAAGAACATTTTTAAACCGAGGCGGACCGTCGATCTTGAATATCCGATGCGGGAAAGCCGGCATCTAGGCAGGACGGACTGGATCGGGACCGCACATTAACGAACCCTCAAATGATAAGGTTCTAACGTGCGTGCTGCGTTCTGATGCAGCCTGGACGTATCAAGCGAGCGGCACTCCCAGAATGCTGAGTCCCCCGAAAGGTTTCCCGGCCAATCTCGTTCGTGGAACGACCGGGGACGACCAACCCGACGAGGGACCCGCCGACGCCACGCATGGAACGGCGGCCTCCGACCGCAACCGCATCGCCATCGCGGTGGGCCAGCTTGACGAGACGCTGCACCTCGGGATGCACATCGTCCTGGTCCAGGTGATCGTGGCCGTCATGGTCCTGATCCTGTTCTGGGGCAGGGCTCCGACCGCTTATCTGCTGTCCCTGTTCACCGTCGTCCTGTCGCTGGCCCTCGTCTCCATCGCGGGTATGCGATTCCAGCGCCGCGCGCGGGCATCCCTGGCGCAGGCATCCCTGGCGCAGGTGATGACGAAGCAGAGAGTGATCAGCGGACTGGTCCTGACGCTCGGTCTCGCCTGGGGAACGTTTCCGGTCGTGCTCTATGGCCACGCCGATGCCGATGAGAGAAACTACATCATTGCCCTCTGCGTCGGGCTGCTGACGACTCCCTATGTGCTGGGTCCGATCCGATATGTGGCGAGCCGGTTCATCGTTCCCGTGGCGACGGGTTGCTTCGTGGCTTTGGCGTCGCGTGGAGACGATCCTTCTGAGGTCCTGGCTCTCCTGCTCGCTCTTTTCGTCTGGTCGATCCTGTCCAACACCCGACGCATCGGGCGGTTTT
>Ga0182232_1000003_pt1 | contig 125103 bp, 194 predicted proteins | sample G6R1MG_30_FD_155484 | JGI IMG/M metagenome (GOLD analysis project Ga0182232, IMG submission 155484) | Phyllosphere microbial comminities from miscanthus, Michigan, USA - G6R3_NF_07NOV2016_LD2 MG | ecosystem: Host-associated > Plants > Phyllosphere > Phylloplane/Leaf | place: USA: Michigan... | reverse complement strand
CCTCGCCAGCGCCTCGCGCAGGCCGTTCTGGTCTTCGGGGGCGAAAGTCATAGCCATACCCCCATCTCGGAGGGCGTCTCGGCTGTGATGGGTTCGACAAAATAAGCCGCGACCCAAGCCGGCAGGCCAAGCGGGTACATCTGGCGTAGATCGCCCACAGTCCAACCGAGCACGCCCCCTGATGGCTCTAAGGCAACATCTAGCCCCGCGCGGATGCAGCAAGAGACCTGACTGATGAAGCGATGTTCTATTTGCTCGACGCTACCGTTCTTAAACTGACGCTCGTCGTTGTGACCAGCGTCGTACAGGAGGCGACTGACCTCATCGCCAACGTAGCATCCCGGACCGTCCCAGCTTTCGATTTCCGAGATGTCGTTTTCGAGTATCCATAGAATGTGCCTGATCTCTTTGGCGATCTTGGCACGCCGTGCGGGCGTGACATCCATCGTGCGCAGCGCCATACGGCGAGCGAAGTCGTACCAGCGGCGATACTGAAGGGGTGACATCAGCCCCGCCCTCCGTCAGCGGCCGGTGCGGCGACGAGTTCACGGCGCTGCATTTGCTCGACCTCGCCACGTGCGGCGTCGATGGCCGAGCGCAGAGTGTCGCGCGCGTCGCCGATGAAGAACTTGCGCATGAAGCGGAAGCCGGACCGCTCACCCTCGACGGACGGGATGTGATCGAACGAGATGCCGCTACGACTCTTGCGGGCGGCCTTTTCCAGCCAATCCAGCCGGTCCTTATCGGCCTCCACCCCGTCTCCTGGCCGTGCCGCTGGGGCGGTGGAGAGGGCGGCGAAGTGGCACCCAAGACGGGCGGCCAGGATGACGGACAAATGGCTGGCTGAAAGACCCACGGGCTCGCCGGGGAAGGCCCCTGACCCGGAAGCCGCACGAACATCGGAAATGATGATGTCCCGTAATTCGCGCGTCAGTTCACTGGCAGACTTATCCCCGGCATCGGCTACGCGTACCTCTGGGACAGGCTGATGCGCGGTGAGGTAATATCGAGTGAACCCGCCAGCGCCGTGACACGCCGGGCAGTCCGGCGGGATAGTCGGCTGATCTGCACAGCAAGCGCAGTTGCGGGCGACGAACCCGTTTTGCGATGCCTCCCCCACCCCTGCCGTCGTCTCGGCCTTGGGCGGTTGGGGGGCGAGGGCGGCGCGTGCACGAGAGGCGGCCAATTCGAGCCGGTCCCGACGCAAGCCGCTCTCTATGGAGCTATCGCGGTCATAGAAACGCGCAGCTACTTCCAAAACGCCAGCGGCTTCTACAAGCGCCTCCCGCACCCCCGTCTCGTCTTCACCCACCGGGGCGGGTTGGGCGAGGGCGGCGCGACGCGCCTCATGGGCCGCGCGATCCGCAAGCTCTTTTGCCAGTCGCCAACCATGATCCTCGCCGGTGCCGGGCCATGGCTGCACGGTTGCCTGCGTCAGAGGCCAGTTGTCGTCAGCCGCCCATTTGCCGGCAATAGCTCGCTCGGCGATTGCCCCATTGAGTTCGGCCGCCCACGCGAGTGCGGTCCAGAAGTCGGGCGCCGCATAGATGTCGTCTGAACCGGCAACGTGCATGCACCAGAGCCCCACCCCGGCATCCGGCGTCTTGGGGTCTGCCGGGGGCGTGGTGGAGGCGAGGATCGGCCGGTTCTCATCCTTGTCGTACAGACCGGCAGCGGCCAGGATGTTGACGAGGGTCATCGTGGCGTCGTTGTCGAAGTCCTCGCTTCCGTCGCCATGCTCGTAGGACGACACGCCGAGAAGCTTCGCAAGCAGGCGTTCGCAATGGCCTATGTCGGCGTCAAATTCATCAGTGTGCCACGTTGGCGGACGGCGCACCTCGGACACCCCCACCCCCGCCGCGACCGGCCCTTGTACGGCGGGTTGCGGGCTGGCGAGGGCGGCTTCCGCCATGCGAACAAGGCCATCCAGCTTCTCGTGCTGCCCGTTTCCGATCCGCTTCCAGAAAGCGATGAGGCCGGTTGCTACCTCCCGCAGGCCCCCGCCCCCCACCGATCCCCCCACCCCGGCATCCGGTGTCTTGGGGTCTGCCCGGGGCGCGAGGGTGGCGGCCTCGTAGGCAAGGGCGAGTGAACGCACTTCTCCGAGCGTGAAGTACACGTGGCGGCTATCGGGATACGCGAAACGCGAGTCAGCCCACCGATCCCGCTCGCGCAGAACCGGCTTCATCGCCTCCCGCAGGCCCGCCCCCTCGCCCTCAGGCGCGGTCAGCAGGAGCGCGGCGGCGGTGTTGTACCCCTCGGCCCACATCTCGGCTTCGGCCTGCTCAATCAGGTCGGTTTCGATCAGCGCATCCGCGAGCTTCTGGCCGGCTTCGGAAAGAGTTTGGGTGGAAGTCATCGGCCTACTCCGCAGCGAAGAGGGGCATGGCCACCGGGGCGGCGGCCGTGTTGACGGTGGCAAGGACGGCGGTCACGTGGCCCTCGCGAGGTCGGCGCCTATGCGCTCGCCCAGCCACGCGAGGATCGGCCTCGGGTAGGCGTTGCCGAGGGCGCGGTAGCGGGGACCATCCGGGCAGTCCTCGGGTGCACGTCCGCGCCACGAGATTGCCGTGTAGCCATCCGGCACGCCCATCAGGCGCTCGCACTCGGTCGGCGTGAGGCGGCGGACGCCAAGCGGGAGGGCCACGGCAGCATGCCCGCCACCGCTTCCTTCGCCGCGCAACGTGCCGGGCAGCGCACCGATCGAAAAGCTGGTCTCCCCACCGGCCTTACAATCGAAGGCGATGGCGGGCGGGTGCCCTTCAGCGGCGAGCGGATGGCAAGGGTCACCCGGCTGCGGATTGGAGCGGTTCGTCGCGCTGGTAATCTGGGTCGTGTCGAAGGCGACCGGTACCAGTGGCGTGCCCCGGCCGGTCCCGTCCTCGCTCGCGTCGAACCCTTCGGCCCGTAGCGTATGGGCCAGGACGAAGGTTTCAGTCTCGAAGTCCTGACGACCATGGGGCCCGCCGTGGGCGTTAAGCGCGGCAGCGACACTGATTGGACCGCTCTGGCGATTGCCGCCGAAGGCCATCGGGACCAGCGTGTCGGTGCAGTCGCTGTCGACGCCCTTGGAGCCGTCGCGTGCGCGGAGCGTCGTAGCCGTCAGCGGAATATCGTCCAGGCTGTAGCCACCTGCCGCGCGGCCTCCGCCCGCCAGAGTCTGCGCTACGACGCGGCCGGCGGGGTCGTCCTTGCCGCTGACGCCTCCAGAGCTCGCCGTAAGGCTTCCGGCAAGGTCTTGCCGCGTTTGGCCGCCCGCCGGATGATTCCCGCGCAGGCCAGCGGGCTCAAAAAGAACCGCTGCGGGATCAATCCCGTCTCCAAGACCTCCAACAAGGAACACGCGTGCGCGTCGTTGGGCGAGGCCGAAGTGTTGACAGTCGAGAACCCTCCATGCCGCCCGCCCCCGTGGCCCGGCAACCATACCTGCACTCGGCCAGGACGGTATGTGGGCTTCGGGGCGCTCGACGAACTTGCCCGTTTCGCTTCCCTCTGCGTCAAGGACGGGCCAGCGTCCGGCAGCACGCCAGCGCCAGAGTCTGTTGCTTCGCCCACGACCCGGACGATCGCCTGGAAGGACGGCATCGTCTGCGCCGACAAGCGCACCCAGGAAGCATCCGAGGGCGTTGTCCGGCGTACTGAGGACGCCGGGGACGTTCTCCCAGACGACAATGAGGCCGGGACGTCCGGCGTGGCGTCGAGCAGCGTCAATTGCATGGGCGAGCCTGAGGAAGGAGAGCGACAGGTTCCCGCGCGGATCCGACAGGGATAGGCGCAGGCCGGCGACGGAGAACCCCTGGCAGGGTGTTCCGCCGACGAGGACATCAATATCCGCAGGGTCGACGCCGAAGCGGCGCAGGTGCCGCATCCGAAGGGCCGAGAAGTCTCCCCACAGTGGCACGAGGCCGGCGGGCGGGCGGCTGCGACACACATCGTAGGCGCCATGGCGCTGGCGCAGCATCTCGCGCGGGAAGTCTTCGATCTCGGACAGCAGAACTGGTGCCCAGCCGAGGGGCTTCCAGGCCAGCGACGCGACCTCGATCCCGGAGCAAACCGAGAGGTACCGGATGCCCTCGCTGGCCCCGCCGCCGCCGGCGAAGCTGTCGATGATGAGGGGGCGCGTCATGCCTCCGCCTCAGCCCGCGCCCATGCCGGGATCGGCTCGCCGGGCAGCGGCGAGTTGCAGGGCATGACCATGCCGACGAAGTTCTCGACGCCCACCGCCGTGACGATGATGGGCTGCATGGGGCCGCCCAGGTCCAACCTCAGGGGCGCGTTGAACAGCGGCGAGAAGCGATCGAGGCGCCCGAGCACCTCAGGGATCACGGCCACGCGGCCATCGCTTGGCGAACGCTCCCGGCCGAGGAGCCCGCGCCAGTTCAGCTTGGGCGGTTCGGGATGCAGGCGATAGCCGCCGGCGTAGGTGTTGCCCAGTTCGAGGGACTCGCTGCCCAGCATCGGCGAATGCTCGGGACTTTCGCCCGGCAGGTGCATCTTAGGGATCACGCAGATCGACAGGCCCCAAGCCCAAATGATGCCGGGCTGCGCCCATTCTGGCTGCTCGATTTCGAGGTTCTCTCCCTCGGACCACATGGGAATCGGCTTCGGAGGCGTTGCCGCCACGAACGTCGAGTCGGGGATCGTGAGGCGCATGGCCCGAGAGGCATGCGCGTCCGGGTCGAAGACCGCGGCGAAGGCGCGACCGTCCGTGGCGACCAGGATGACACCGCCGGACTCGACCGGCTCGATGATCAGGCCGGACGTTGACCAGGACACGATGTCGGTCTGCGACGCACGGATGATCGGTTCCAGGGCGTGCAGATAGGCAGCGCTGAAGGTCGCCCGCGCCCGATCCCAGGAGGGCTTGTCGGGGGTATCGCTGGGCGCGGGCGAGGCGGGTGCTGCGGTCTCGGACATGACGGGTTCCTCAGGCAGGGGAGGGGGCGCCGGCGAGGCGGTCAGCGCGATCGGCAGCGTCGCGCTGCGCGTGCGCCCACCGGCGGATTTCGGCGTAGGTGATGGTGCTCAGGATCGCGGAGGCGGTCCGGCACTGGTCGGAGGTGAAGAGGCCGGTGTGGGTCTCGGCGATGGTGAGGCCCATGCGTTCGGCGAGGTAGGCGTAGACCCGCTGCCGGGCGGTCTTCTTGATGTCCGCCTGGACACCCTTGTTTCGGGGCGCCCGGCTGTAGGCCGACAAGGCGACCGCCTGCTGCCAGAGCGGGTCGAGCTTCCAACGGTGGAGCGAGTGGCGAGCCTCGCGCGTCGCCTTGTCGGCCGGGGTGCCCAGCGCCACCGTCGTGCCGTCGTGGCAGCCGACGTAGGCGTCCGAGCAGGTGTCGCACTTCCAGATCGGCCTATCGGCCAGGTGCGGCTTCCGGCGGTGGACCTCGGCCCCGACGGTCAGGCGCGCCGCCGTCCCGCAGGCCGGGCAGATCGGGGCCGGCATGCCCCTACTCCGCAGCGAGAAAGAGCGGGGTGCCGGGCGTCCAGTCCGGCTCGGACGCCGCATCAATGTGCGCGTTCAGGCGGGTGAGGTTCTCGCTGTCGATCCGCCAACCGCGGCCCCAGATGGTCTGGATCGCAACCCCGGCCTCTGCACGCGCGAGCTTCTGCCGGATCTTGCAGACGAACACGTCGAGAATCTTCTGGTCGGGCACGTCGTCATCGAGGACGCCGTACAGCGTGATCAGCAGGCGCTCCTTGTGAAGCACGTTCGGGCTGGCTTTGCGGAGGGCGAGCAGAAGGTCGCGCTCTTTACCCGTCAGACCCCAGGCCCCGGGGAGGAACGCCTGAGGCGCGAGGGATTCCTGCATCTGTCGCAGGGCCTCCCGCAGCGTCAGGTTCTCCTCCATGAGGTCGACGACCTGCTTACGGCTGAGGTGGTGAGCCTCGGTGCTCAGCAGCAGCTCTCGGGTAGGCAGCGTAGGCCGACCCGTCGGGCCTACCGCTTCGACCTTCGGGTACGGCAGGTTCATCGGAACTGCGTCCCGAGTGAACGCCTCGTGGCGGCGGCGCTGTATCTCAGAGAACGGCTCAGGCGCTTGGGCCCGGTTGCGCGTGCTGACGGCGCTGCGAACCACGGGCGAGGCGGCGGTGTAGATCTGGGGCATTTGGATTATCCGGTGCTGAGGACGGAGGACGAAGACGCTTCAGTGACGCGTCTGGCTGAGGTCGTGGTCGGCGCACTTCTCGGCGTAGCTTGCGCGGATGGCGGGGAAGTCTTGCGGGACCTGGCAGCAAAGCATGCCCTCGACCTCGCAGATGATTTCAAAGAGCACGTGGGCCAGCGCCATGTCGGAGTGGATCATGTGCGGGGGGACCTGCGCCCAGATCAGGCGCTGGGCGGTTTCCTCGGGGGTGAGCACGGGGTGGCGGGCGATCATCGCGGCGACTCCATCCAGGCGATGAGGTGGTCGAGGACCCGATCGGCGATGCGCATGACGCTTTCGGCGAGGGCGGCGGTGAAGAAGAAGGCGACGGCCGGGAGCAGGCAGATCGCGACGCGGAGGGGCCGCCTCATGCGGGGCTCGCCACCGGTTCGGCCGGAGACGGCTTCACAGGCGTGAAGTCGGCGTCGCGACTGTCGCGGCCCAACGGGCAGCTACTGCCCTGGTCTCGCCAGAGCCCGACCTTGGATAGGTCCATGCCGAACACGATGAGCGGCACGACAGCGGCCATCCGCTCGCATTGAACGCCCTGGTGCTCGTACGAAACGCGAACCCAGAAATCGTGGCCGGAGCACTTGCGGGCATAGAGCGTCGGTCGGAAATGCTTCTGGGCGCGCGCTAGGCGTTTCAGCGTGTCCCGCTCGCGCAGGGCTCGCCGCCACAGGCGGTGCCACACCGGCTCGCGGGCCTTCATCGTTGCTGCCCAGAGCTGCAGCGCCTCGTAGGTCCAGCGAGCAGAGGCGGGAAGGCTGTAGGTCGGCGCCTCGAAGTCGCCGGTGATGTTGTAGACGCGCTCGGCCGTCAGGCTGTCGTCATCACGGAAAGCGCGAACCGCTTCCTTGCGGTCGTGGGGGCGGTCCGGATCACCGCCGTACTCATCGCAGAGACGCTTGAAGAGGCTCTCCCGATGGCCGTGGCGCAGGCTCTCGTAGGCGTAGCGAACCAGGGACGACACCGTCTCGTCACGGTCGAATTCCTCCCGCACCCCACTCTTGCCGGCGAGGTAATCGAAGCCTGCCTGATCAACGAGATCGATGGCGCCCCAGAGCGTGCCGAAGCTCGGCCACACCTGATAGACGGCGCTGCCGATGTCGCCGCTGACGACGAGAACGCCAGGGCACCAGGTGACGCGGAACGAGTAGGATCCGGTATTCGGCCTGCCCATCCGCCAGGAGTGCCCAGGCCCCTTAGTCAGGCGGTGATCCGCGAACGATTTCGCGGCAATTTTCGCGATTCCAAGATGTTCGTCCACGACGATCACTCCGCGGGTTGGGCCACGGCGTCGCCGTCGGCCTGGGTGGCGGCCGCTTCTGCGGCCTTCGTTGCGAGGCGGACCTGCCTGTCGAGCGTGTCGGCGGCCCGGACCGTCTCGTTGCTGAGGAGGCCTCCATGCGCGTCGTCGATGCGCAGGAAGCGCACGAGGCGGCGGGAAGCGGTGAGGAGGGTTTCTTCGGCCATCAAACGAGCCTTGCGGGGGTCGGTGAGTGAGGGCGGTGGCCGGGCCGTCAGGCCGACATGCGGACCTTCGCGAGGGCCTTCTCGCAGGCCGCGCGGTCCTGGAACTTCGGGTGGAGGGCTCGCTCGAGCAGAGTGAGCGCGTCCCAGGAGCGGCCCGTGCGCAGGAGGAGGATGGCCTCCTCGGCGTAGGAGCGGTCGCAGCCGATGGACGCCTCTACGCCGGCGGGAAGTTCGAGTTCGCGGTTGCGAACTTCCTTGAGCAGATCGTCGTCGTCGATCTCATCGAGCACGTCGGAGACGGGCACATCAATCGTGATGCTGCTCGACCGATACCGCTTCGCTGCCATGGCGATTCCCTCTGCTGACGTGGTTGGGGGAGGACTACGGACGCACGCGCCGGTCGAAGGCCAGGGCGAGGCCGGCCAGGACGACAGCGGGCACCAGGGCCAGGAGGCGCACCGCGTGGCCGGCGAGGAGCACCACGCCGTCGGCGGCCGGGGTGGGCGTGGCGAACCCGCCGTGCAGACGAAGGCCGATGTCGCCGAGTGCAGCGAGCAGGGCGCCGATGATGAAGGGGGCGAAGACGATGACGCTGGCGCTCATGGGCCGGCTCGCAGATCGGAAGGGGGAGGGGCCGGGCCGCCCGGCGCGAGCGGCCCGGTGGGCGGCTCAAGCGGCGGCGGGCTCGACGGCCGCCGCCGGCGGCGCGTAGGGCTCGAACATCCAGCCCTCCTCCCAATAGGCAGTCACCTCGCCGTGGGGGCAGTCGCAGACCGAAGCCACACGGATGTCGAGCTTGGCGCCGAAGCGGATGTGATCGACATGGTGGGGGTCGACCATCGGGAGGTGGGTGTTGATCGTCTCCGCAAGCTCCAGGACGACGTACGGGCGGCCGACGTTCTTCAGCGGGCTGTCGGCGCGCGGCGTGACGAGATCACCGGGCTTGAACGGGTTCGGTGCAGTGTACCGCTCGGCCACTGCTTTCAGCGTGGCGATGTCCTGCTCGATGGGGCGCTTCGCCCGGCCGGCGCCGAGGCCGAACGGCTTGGCGCCCGACAGGAGCTGGAGGAGCTCTTTGGCGTCAATCTCCCGGAAGTTCTGATCGCGATTCGACATGGGTTCTCTCTTGATTGGAGCGCGATGCGCTCGGGGGTGAAGGCGGAAGGGGAGGGGGCTTAGGCGGCGCGCTGGGCGGGGCCGGAGCCGATCTCGACGCCGATGACGGCACACAGCTCGGCGAGGGAGGCGTGGTCGTCGCTGCCGGCGTCGCGGATCTCCGCGGGGACATCCGTCCAGCGATCAAAGCGGGCGCGGGGGTGGCCGTAGTCGGCCACGAGGACCCAGGCCCCACCCTCGGGATGGCGGAAGACGAGGCCGGCAAAGCGCCCGTCGAGCTGGAGGGCGTACCCGGACGGCGTGGGAGAGAGCACGTACCGGGGCATCAGGCAGCCAGCCGGAGCGGGAAGGGGAGGGGGGCCGTAGCCGCGCGGCGGATCTCCGCCAGATCATGGTCGATGCGGCGGTATTCCGCGATCCAGGACGTTGGCTCTGGGATGCCGTGTTGGGCGAAGGCGGCGATGAGGCTGCGCGGCAGTTCGGTCTTTGACGCGTTCAGGGCGTCGGCGGTAAGGCGCAGGACCTCAGCGGTCACATCGAGGGTGCCACCGGCGCCGCCGGTGACCATGTCGATGGCGTGGACCGCTGTCAGATCGGAGCGGCCGAGATCGTCAGCGGAGAGGCTGGAAACGACCGCCTCAACGGTGGTGCCGATGCGGGTCTCGACGGCCCGCGTTACGGGGTCCGATCCAAGCAGGCTGAGCGTGGCGATGATGAGGTAGGTGCGGGGCACTTGGCGGCTCCATCGGCCTGAACTGATGGAGGAAAGCTAATCCGGTCATTCTACCGGGTCAACCATAATCCGGTAGATTGACCGGATAATTTTTACCGACTGGCGCTTCGGGCTCCTGTAGAGCTACCGGTTATCCACAGATGCGTCGCGTAGAAAAAAAGGACTCGACGCGTCCGGGGAAATGAGAACAAAATAGGAACATAAGGACTGGGAGAGAGCGATTGAGCCCCGAGATGTCAACTGTTCGGGCACGCTTCGTGCTGCGTTTCAGATGCGCAAATTGCCGAACGATCATGGCTAGGGAGCTGATCTCCCCGGACCATTCCGACGCCCCGGCCGATGTTGAGGAGCTGTTGGAGAGCAACCTGCTGAACCGGCAGCTCTATCCCTGCGAGGCGTGTGAAAACCCCATTTCGGTCCTGATCGGCGTGCGGCAGCTGATGGCCGACGAGCCCCTGGAAGAAGGCGCCATGCCGGATGCTGGGCTTACGGAGACTGCCAAGTTAATCGGGGGCAGTTTATCGTCGCCGAGGCGGAGGGGCCTTGGGCAGGGCGTACGACGTTCGCCGAACTAGCGCGATCACCTCGACCCGTTCGCCATTGTCGGCATTCGGGTCGTCACTATAGACGATAGGCTTGAAGGCCTTGTTGGTTGACCGTGGATGAAATTCAGTCCGTCCAGGATGAATTTCAACCTGTTTCGCTGACCATTCGAGTGTGATGCCGTTGTCCCTAGTACGCTGAACGACAACGATCATTCCCTCGATCAGCGGCAATCCAGTATCTTCAAAGTCAACACATATGACTTTATCGCCGTCCAATATAGGGCGTGGCTTAAGATCGTTGAGCGAATCTCCTTCGACGGTGAAAGCAATTTGCCGAGCATTTGGGAACTCGGGGTCGGGTTCATCGAAGATGTATTCCGGTTCCCCATCGTCGTGCTCGACTACCTCGCGAAACACGCCAGCCGCCAATTTGCCAACTACCGCGATGGACGCTGGCCGACGCCCTTCGACAACCCGATCCGCCGGGCCATCATTCTGCTCTTCACCGAGTAGGTAAGCGACGGTGGTTCCCAGGACAGGCGCGAGTGCACTCAAGGTGGCCATCGCCACCCCCTGGCGGTCGCCATTTTTCACAGCCCGCTTCAAATTGCGGATCGAGTCGGGTTTTCCTGCGGCTCGGGATGCTGCATCCGCTGATAGGCCGAGCGCCCTAAGACGCTCCTCGATTCGGGCGAGAAGATAGACCTTGTCCATGCCCGGTAATGTGACCGCTGATGGAGCGGGTGGCATCCGGTAACGTGACCGTTGACAATTCCGGTAGAATGACCGAATTGTTGGCGCATGAGCGCGATCGCCCAATTCCTCCTCGTCGCCAGAACCTACCGGCAGCTGAGCGGTCTTAAGACAACCGCGCTGAGCTGGCGCCTTTTTGGCGACTCCAAGAAGCTCGGCGCGCTCGAGAACGGAGCCGATATTCAGGTCACGCGATACGAGAAGGCTCTGCACTGGCTTTCCAATCACTGGCCTGAGGGAGCGGAATGGCCCGATGGGGTCTCGCGACCGGCGAAAACGGCTGACGCTGATGAAGCGAGCGCCGCGTGATGGCTTGCACCTGCCTTACCTGCGCGATTATGGGCGCGATCGAAGGGCACGCTGAAACCGTCCACTCTCTCGATCCCCGGCTCGGCGGCCCCACTATCGACGGCCAAGCGGTGATCACCGCCGTTGCCAACGTCGTCGGCTCGCTGATCGCCGAACATCCGGATACCGCCTTCGGCGATGCGCTGCTGAAAATGGCCCACGAGGCTCTGGACGCGTCCGTCGTCGCCCATCGCACCGGCGAGGTGCAGGTCGTCACGATGGATGCTGCTGGCTCCCAGGCGGTGAACTGACATGGCTTGGTTCGCCTTCCTCTTCGCGATCCTCGCCATCATCGGCCTGGGCGTGGCCATCATGACTGGCTCCCGCCGCGCGCTCTTTATCGGCCTCGCCGACTGGGCGGTAGGCATCGTGCATTTCTGCATCTGGGTGCGCTCGCTGTGAGCGCCGCCCGCCTGAACTCGTCCTCCGGGACGTCCGAGGCCCTTGGTGTGGGCAGCCCTCGCATGGCGTGCGCGGGCGATTCCTCCCTTGGACTTGGCCGGGGCGTCGGTGCCCCGGCCCCTTTCCTCACCCGCGATCGATCCGGCCCGGTGGGCCTGCTCGAACGTGCCCGCGTGCCGCGAAGCCCGTCCCAACTCGGGAGCCGCTAGAATGACCACCGCTTCGCTCTCCTCATCTCGGCTGAACCCGATGCACGCAGCATCGGAGAAGCCCTCGGGAAAGTCGCATGGCGTCGCCGCCCAGTTGGGTGCCGGTGCAGCCCGCGTGGGTGCTCTCGAGCGGACAGTTGTCCAGGAGAGCCTCGTCGCTTTCCTGGTCGGCCTCTACCCGACGAAGACGGCCGACAACGTCGGGGCCGACACCCGCATCAGCCCCAACACGGTGGCGAAGTGGCTGGAACGGGGCTCGGCCCCGAGCGCGTGGGCAATGCTCCGCCTGCTCGACGCCTACGGGGCCGAATTCCTGTGCGCGGTGATGAAGAAGCCCCCGGCCTGGGCCGTGCGCGCTGCCCGCGAGCAGCAGCGGGAGCGGCTGAAAGCCCAGATCGCCGAGCTGCAGTCCCTTATCGACGGAGGCAAGTAATGCGTACCGGTGGCCTCCTCCTCATCGCCCGCCACGTCATCGGCTGGGTGATCCGCGGCTTTGGCCGTGTCGTCGCGCGCGCCGGCCAGCGCGCCACCATCGTCTGTTACGCCGCCGCCGACATGGTTGACCCGCCTGCCCCGGGCTGCGTCGAGCGCCCACCCGAATGGGACCCGCGCCTGTGGGCCCGTACCGGCGGCCGCTCCGCCGCCGAGGCCCGAGACTGATCGCTGCCAGGATCGAGGAGAGCGGATGATGCACCAGGCCGTAGAGCTCAGCCATGACGACCTTGCACCCGCGCCCGCGCCCGCGGTGCTCCTGCGTTCGTGCAATCCATACGGCGTGCCGCACGAGGTGCAGATCGAGGCTGTTGTCGACGCGATCATGGCTGAGAACCCCGCACTGCGGCATGCGGGATCGAACGACCTCGCCGCGCGGGTGAGGCTCCGTCTGAATCGGGAGGCCCTTATGGACCTGTCGAGCGCCCTCACGAAGCTCCGCATGGGGGCGGCAGTCAGCGCACTCCAGTGCCAGGACTCCGACACTGTGCAGGGCGCCCCGCTGCTCCTCGTCCACTGCCGCCCGGAGGGTGGCGACGCCATCAGCCGCCAGGATCTGCGGTCCCGCGGCGAGCCCCGGTTCAAGGCCACGCCCCCCTAGCCCAAACGAAAACCGCCCGGCCCGGATTTGGCGATCGGGGGCCGAGCGGTTGTGACTAAGTGACTGTTGGAGTTGAGAAATGAATAGCGCAAATACTGCGGCTAGTCCAGCCGTGGACGCCTCTTCTGTTGCCGCCGATCAACTAAAATCCTTCATCGAGCGCATTGAGCGCCTCGAAGAAGAGAAAGCCGGCTTAGCCTCCGACATCAAGGACGTTTACTCGGAGGCGAAGGGCACCGGCTTCGACGTGAAGGCCCTGCGTAAGATCATTTCCCTGCGCAAGAAGGACCACGCCGAGCGTCAGGAAGAGGAAGCGATCCTCGAACTCTACATGCAAGCCCTGGGCATGGTGTAGGCGCCATGGACCGGCCTAGCGAAATCATGATCACTGAAGGGTTCGGCGGGCTGAAGGTGGCGCTCCCTTGGCGCTGGTGGATCCTTCGCTCCCTCCGGCTAACCTTCCCGAACTGCCGTCCGGCAGCGGAGCTGTGGACGTACATCGTCCCGGGGGCCCATGCCGCTCGACGCATCGAGCATTGGCTTTCGGAGGTGCAGCTCCGGATCGCGGCGGACAACCGTCGTCGGGCTTGGTCCGTCAGCGACGCGGAGTGGAACGCGGCCTGCAGCGTCGCCGCGCCGGTCCCTGAGCAGTACTGCGCTCGCCAGGAAGAGGCGGTCGTGGTCCGGGTTCCCCCGGTCGGGACGACGCGCGCCACCCTGGCACTCCTGGCGGCGCTCGAAGCGGGTGAAACCCTCATCGTCAGCGTGATGAGCGGGGCGGGCAGGGTCTACACCCTGCAGCCCTCGAACAAGGTCGTCCTGGCTCACGTCGCCGAGCGCGCGATCCGCGAGCAGTTCATCCGCCCTGCCTGTGACGGGCTGCTTGGCCCCGAGACCTCACAAACCTGGAGGGCCGCATGAGGCCGGCCGTTCCGCTCATCACCGCTGCCGACCTCCGCGCCCTGGGCCCGGCCGGCGTCCTCGCCCGCCTCAGGCGGGACGAGGCGGCGCGCCGCCCTGCACTGCCCACGCCTCGCTCGCGCACGCCGAAATGCGAGCTGCGCCCCGAGTGGACCGACCGGCCCGTGGCCGAGACCGTCGAGATCGAGCTGCCGATGCCGCCGGGGGTGAACAACCTCTACTTCAACAAGCCCGGCGTCGGCCGGCTGAAGACCCACCGGTACCGCCGGTGGCGCGCCGATGCCGTGCGCCTTGGTGCGCTCCAGTTCCCCGGCCGGATCGTCGGCCGCGCCGACGTCACCATCCACCTGATGGCGGCCGAGGGCGACACGGACGCCTACGCCAAGCCGCTGATTGATGCGGCAAAGCAGATCGGGATCATCGCCGACGACGGCAAGCGGTACGTCCGGCACGTCACCAGCCTCCGAAACGACCGGCCCGACGCAGTGCGAATCGTCTTCGCGCGCGTCGCCGAGGTGGGGATGCAAGCAGCATGAGCGCCCCAACGGCACGCGGTCTGTTCCGCGCCACCGGCAAGAAACCGAAGCCGGTCCACGTCCGCGATCTGATCACCGGCGAGATCACGCTCAGCGACGCGCTGGACCGGGAGAAGGACGATTTCTACCCCACGCCGCCCGATCCCACGCGCGCGATCCTCGCGGCGGAGGGCGAGCGCTTGCGGGACTTCGGCACCATCTGGGAGCCCGCCGCCGGTGACGGGGCCATGGTCCGCGAGATGGAGACCATGGGATTCGACGTCGTCGCCTCGGACCTGATCGATCGCGGATGCGGGGCCACCATCCGGTCCTTCTACGACTTCGAGACGGCCATGGGTCCGGCGATCCTCACCAACCCGCCCTTCTCCGAATGCGGCTGGGGGAACGGGCGAGCGCGCTGGCTCTACCACGCGCTCGATACCCTCGACGTCGAGTACATGGCCCTGCTGATGAACTGGGGCTTCCCAGGCGCCGGCGGGTTGGCGCGGTTCTGGGAGAAGCACCCTCCGGCCCGCGTCTACCTCATGCGCTGGAAGATCGATTTCACCGGGCAGGGCGCCCCGCCGATGCTGAACGCCTGGTTCGTCTGGGACCGGGCGCATCGCGGCGAGACGGTTCTACGGATGCTTGATCGTGTCGATGCCCGTCAGGCCACCCTCTTCGGGATCAATGGAGCCGCCGCATGAGCGTCGAAGCACGCAAGTGGGCGAAGACCCACACGGTCGGAAACGCGACAGCGAAGGCCGTCCTTCTCGCGATCGCGGACTACGCCGACGAGCACGGCTCAGCCTTCCCGAGCCAGCGGGCGCTCGCCGAGTACACCGAGTTTAAGCCTCGGGCGATCCGGCAGGCCATGGCCCTCCTGGAGGACCTGAAGCTCCTGCGGTGCGAGGAGCGCCGCCGGCAGGATGGCGGCCGGACCAGCGATCGGCTCATTCTTGAGCTCGCAGTCCCCCCCGTCTCGCGACCTGCTGCGGTTGATGAGTCTGAAGGCTCGGTAAGCCGCGCCAAAATCGCAAAGACCGCTCGTTTCGAGGTCTTCAAGCGGGACGGATTCGCTTGCCAGTACTGCGGTCGGAAAGCTCCCTCAGTCGTGTTGGAGTGCGATCACATCGTGCCGCGCGCAAGCGGAGGTAAGAACAGGATCAGCAACCTCATCACAGCCTGCTCAGACTGCAACAGCGGGAAGGGGGATCGTGCGCTCGATGAGGTCCATCCTCTCTTCGTAGGCAACATCGAAGCGGATCTGCTCGCCGCCGAACCGGCCTCACCCCAAGAGACCGGAGAGTAGGCGCCATGTCAGTCCAAGCACACGCATGGGCGAAGACCGTGCGAACGGGCTCGCCGACCCTCAAGGCGGTCCTCGTGGCCATCGCCGACTATGCGGATGCCACCGGTCGCGCCTGGCCCTCCCAGGAGCAGCTCGCGATCGACACGGAGTTCTCGCTTCGCGCCGTCCGCAACGCGGTCGCGGGCCTCGAAGCCATGGGACTGCTAATCCGCGAGGTACGCCGCCGCCGGGATGGGTCTCGCCAGAGCGACGTCCTGACCCTGGATCTCGCCGGGAGCAACACCCGGCAGGAGGTGCCGCCTGACCAGCCGGCACCTGGTTCCAACCAACCGGCACGTCGCTCCAAGCAACCGGCAACTGACGCCGAGCAAGCGGCACGAAGTGCCGGGCTCACTACGTTTGAACCGTCAGAGAACCATCAGGGGAACCGTCAGGCGAACCTGACGGGAGATGCTCACCTCGCGGCGGGCCCGAGCCCAGCGGTGGAGCAACGCGACGAACAGGCCGAGGCACGGGCGGCCCGTCGCCGGGAGGTAGATCGGGCGGTTCGGGCGCTGTGCGCCATCACCGGCCGCAGCGATCACTCGGCCCGAGCCGCCATCGCCGCGTGGCTCAGCCAGACCAACGACGAGCTGACCATCGTGGCGGCGCTCATCGAGGAGGCGGACCGGCGGGAGGTCGTCGATCCGACGATGTGGATCCAGGCCCAGCTCCGGCTCCGCAAGGAACAGCTCGCCGGCACCCTAGGCCCCCGACACCCGGCCTTCGAACAGGCCCCCACCGGTCAGGCCGCCCGCCTGATCCAGCTCAGCGCCAAGCTCCAGGGAGATTCCGATGCGGCAGGACGTGGCCCCGGTGACGACGACCTCCTCATCGTCGACGGTGAGCCGGAAGGCAGTCGAGGCGAGGATCGAGGAGTTCCATGGGCGGCTGGTGGAGGCGCCCGGCCATCCGAACAGCTTCTTGGTATCGCGCGCCATGGCACCTACGACCCAGGAGCGGCGGCAGCTCTCCGCCGTGGCCGAGCGGCTGGCGGCCGATCTTGAGCCGCGTAACGAAGAGTGGCGCGACAACAAGGGGAGGGAGTGGACGACTCGAACCGCCCTCGAGGTAGTGGTGTCCCGGCTCCTCCTCGGCTTCGACAAGGGCCGGGGGCAGAGCGCGGCGAACACCGCCCTGCTGAACGGCGAGTTCCTGGATGCGCTCCGGGTACCGCCCGACCGGGCCGATAGCCCGTACTATCCGGTCTGGCTCGTTGAGGCCGCCGCGCAGCGGTTCCGGACGCGTACGACGATCCTGGACTGGGATGGGACCTTCCGCCCGAACCCTGGCGAGTTCGTCGCCGAGGTGCGCGCTGGCATGATCCCGACCCGCCTCAAGCAGCTTAAGCTCCGCCGCGTGCTCGAAGCCACGGTGATCCCCGATCCGCCAACGGATGCGGAGAAGCAGGAGGTGGCGAACGCCCTGGCAGAGTTCGCCAAGGGCATTCGCCGGATGGACGAGCACGATCCGGACCGGCCCCGGCCCAACCCGCCGGCACCCCACCGTGACGTGCTGGAGCCGGTACCGCCCGACGCGGAGCTCATGGAGTTCCGGATCCAGCCCCACCAACTCGGCGAGCTGAGCCGCCTCACCTCGAACCTCGACCGCCGCGGAGCCGCCACGTGACCCACGAGCCTCCAGCGGACTTCGCCGCCATAGTCACCGTCCTGCGCGGCCACCGATTCTCGCTCTCGAACGAGAAGACAACCCAGGCCGAGATCGCGGCCGTTCTGATCGCGGCCGGAATCCCGGCCGCGCGCGAGGTACGCCTGGGCGACGCCGGCATCGTCGACGTGATGTGCGGTCGCATCGCCATCGAGGTGAAGCTGGCGGGCGGGAAACGCGCGATCCACCGGCAGGTCGTTCGGTACTGCGAACACCCCGATGTGGACGCGCTGATCCTGGCGACGTCGGTCAGCGTGACGCTGCCCGGCATCACGAAGCCCACCTACGTCCTCTCGCTCGGAAAGGCCTGGCTGTGAGCGCCGCACTTGCTCTCCCCCTCGACGAGGCCGCGCCGCGTCGCCTCTACGGTCAGCTCGTCCTCGACGTCGCCGCCGCGAAGTGGACGATGACCGGCGTCCCGCCGCACGTGGCCTTGCGGCTGAAGCAGAATTTCGCCCGGCTGCCCAAGACGCAGACGGAGACGTTCGCCTTCGCCCACACGCCGGAAGCCTGCGCCGACCTCCTTTGGTTCCTCGGCCGCTACCCGATGGCAATGTCGGCCGCCGACCGCATGACGCTGGTGTCGGGCAAGACCCTGTTCGAGCGAGACATCGACGCCGTCGAGGAGATCCTGCTGCCGGACTGGACGCCGCCGGCCTTCACCGGCTTCCGGGACGGGATGGCGCCCTACGGCTACCAGGCACAGGCGATCGAGGTGACGCGGCGGCTGCGGCGCATCCTGCTCGGTGACGACGTCGGCCTGGGCAAGACCGTCACCGCCCTCGGCGCGGTGGCCGACCCGGCGTTCCTGCCGGCGGCCGTGATCGTGCCTGCGCACCTCGCGACCCAGTGGGCGGGCTACGCTGAGAAGTTCACGCACCTGCGGGTGCACGTGATCGACGGCACGAAGCCGTACAGCCTCCCCGAGGCCGACCTCTACATCTTCCGGTATTCCAACATCGCCGGGTGGGTCGACGTCGCCGCCACGGGCATCTTCCGGTCCGTGATCTTCGACGAAATCCAGGACCTGCGCACCGGACCAAAGACCGCGAAGGGCAGGGCGGGCAAAGCGTTCTCGGTTCACGCCACCGGCCTGCGCATCGGCCTCTCGGCGACCCCGGTCTACAACTATGGCGACGAGATCTTCCCGATCATCCAGCTGATCGCCCCCGGCATCCTCGGTTCGCGCGACGACTTCCTACGCGAGTGGTGCACCTCGCGCGGGATGGGCAAGTGGATCGTGAAGGACCCGAACGCACTCGGCGCCTACCTCCGCGACCAGCACGTCCTCCTGCGCCGGCTGCGGTCGGGCAAGCCGGTGAACACCATCATCCGGGAGGTGCCCTACGATGAGGCTGTGGCGGCCGACGCCATGGACCTCGCCCGTGCGCTCGCGCTGAAGGTCACGACCGGCAGCTTCATGGAGCGCGGGCAGGCGGCGCGCGAGCTGGATGCTCTGGCGCGGCAGGTCACCGGCGTGGCCAAGGCTCGGCACGTCGCGGCCTTCGTCCGGATCCTGCTCGATGCAGGCCTGCCCGTTCTGCTCGCGGGCTGGCATCGGGCCGTCTACGACATCTGGCTGAAGGAGCTCGAGGCCTACCGGCCTGCGATGTACACGGGCAGCGAGACGACCGCCGCGAAGGATCGGGAGAAGGCCCGATTCATCAACGGCGAGACCGACCTGTTCATCATCAGCCTGCGCTCCGGCGCGGGGCTCGATGGCCTCCAGGCCCGGTGCTTCACGGTGGTGATCGGTGAACTCGACTGGTCCCCGAAGGTGCACGAGCAGGTCATCGGCCGCGTGGACCGGCCGGGCCAGCTCGCCGACGGCGTCGACGCCATCTACCTCGTCGCCGACGAGGGCTCGGACCCCGTCGTCACTGAGATCTGCGGACTCAAGCACTCGCAGGCCCGAGGCATAACGGACCCAATGGCCGGCGTGGTGCAGGTCTACAGCGACGAGAGCCGGATCAAGATGCTGGCCGAGCGGTACCTCGCGCAGGCGGCGGCTGCATGAACCAGGACCTTCGCTTGGCCGCCGATCCTGAGCGCATCGTCGCCGCGTGGCGTGCCGGCGTCCTGAAGCTCTCGCCCGACACGCCCCCGTGCCCAGGCATGATCTGGAGCGGCTGGCCGGGCGTGCATGCGGGTATGCTCGCATTCCTGGATCAGCGCGGCGCCGAGGCGGTACGGCTCGGCTTCGGCACACGGGCGCTGTTCGGCGTCCACCGGCTCGCTGCCGCCCTGCGCGTGGATTCGTGCGGCGTCCTCGTCATGGTGTCCTGGGTGCCGATCGCTACGATGGAGCCGGGCGTGATCCGGCTCTCGAACGGCCTCGTCAGCCGGGGGATGACCAACCCCGACGAAAGCATCCCCATCTGGACATTCGGAGGCGATCCCGCGCGTGGTGGCTGATAGTCCGTTTCTGCCTACCCGCCCCGAAGGCCCAGACCCGCCGACGAGCCCCAGCGGACGCACGCCCTCGTTTGATGCGGGTACCGTCGAGGAGTGGACCGTCATTGCTTGGCGGGCCGACCGCAGGGCGAAATTTGAAGGGTTCGACTCTACGGCCGGCAATGCTCTGAACTGGCCCGATCAGTACCTGCCGACTGCCCACCCGATGCGCAGCGAGGCGCGCAACTTCCTCCTCATGTGGGCTTGGTGCGAGGCTGGAAACGACACGTGGCGGGGCTACTGCCGAAAGCGGGGGTGGTCCCGGACGACGGCGGATCGCTGGCGGAAATGGGCGGCGGAACAGATCGCGGCCGGCATCAACGAGGCGATCCGGAGGGCGGCGAAGCAAGCAATTCGGGCAGGGTGATCCCGATATTATAGAAGCTGTAAACGGCATAGCCGAATGACGTAATGGCGGCGGCCATACAACAAATGTGAAAGAATATCGCGACCCCCTGCACGATGCCCGAGCCCAGAGTTGATCTGATATATGGATACTCGGCGTGGAGCTTCTGGCTTGCTCCAGCGGTCCCGTAGAGAAGCTGAGTGAGATACGCGAGTAGTGCCGCTGCCCCTCCGAAGAGTAATCCAATAGCAAAGTTCTGGAGTGCCCATACGATTGCGGGCTGCTGGATCAAGCGTTCCTTGCCCACAAAGGTCAGAAGTGCACCGGCCGTGCCGCCGTTGACGAGAATGGCAGTTTTGATCGCTTCGGTTCCCAGATTGGTGATGACTGGGATATTCGCGAGGGTGGCGCGAAAGTGCAGCTCGTGGGCCCATTTCGCGTCAGCCTTTATCTCGGCGAGACGAGCTTTGTTCTGCTCGGAGGGTTCGGTGGTCAAAGTCGCATCTCCACCCATTCAACCGCATGTCCTCAGCGCGGCAGAATAAATACTTGACAGTGGTGCCAAACGCTACCGACCACGGTGTTCAGACCCGGTGAACGCATCGGGAACATGCACAGGGGCTCCACCGTGACCGCGTCGGCCTTCCAGTCGTCCAGCACCACCTACCTGAACAATCCCACCCGCCGCGTTCTTCCGATCGAGGAGGCCCTGCGCTGGTGCATCCGCGACGAGCTGCCGAAGCGGCGGAACGATGACGGCCTGACCGGCGGCGGCCCCGTCCACCCTATGTGGGCCGGCGGCCTCTTCACGAAGGTCGACAACTGGAATCGCGAGCCGGGCATGCCGCTGGCTCTGGGTGATCCGAACCCGGACGCCCTCATCATCGAGGCCGAGCTACTCCTCCTCGGTCAGCAGATCCGGCGCGCCGAGGCGGGTGAGGGGGAGCACCCTCTCGACCTCTCGCTCTACGAGATCGGCCACGGGCTGGGCCCGAGCGTGAAAGTGGACCCCATCGTCGCGCAGGTCCGTCACGATGTGGTGGAGCGCATCATCGTACTGGTGCGCCGCGAAGCTGTCGCGTGGCTGATCACATGCGCGAAGAAGGGCGGACGCCCGGATCATGGCGGCCCGGCTCAGTGCGAGGGCATGCGCGGCACCCGTGGGCAGGTCACCCTCTGGCACTCGGTTTCGACGCCGGCCGGAACCGGGCCGGACGGCGAACCCTGGTTCATCACCTACGATCAGAAGACGACGCCGGCGAGCGGCGGGCGCTATCGGAAAGGGACGTTCTGCAAGCTGCACTGGTTCCGGGACATCGACAGCGTAGCCGAGGATAGGGCCCGGTATGCCGTGTGGCACGCCGCCCTCGCGCTGCTCGCCTTGCGCCTCAAGGGAAAAACCACCCTCATCATCGGGCCGCCTGCCGCGCCCGCCACGCCCTGGATCAGCGATCCGACGCCCCCCACCGTGCTGCAGAGCCTGCTTCCGGCGAACGACCCCGGGTCGGCCCCGCTGCGCACGGCACCGCTGCGCCCCCTCCCCCGCCCGGTCTCGCCCGTCCGCAAGATCGACCCTGCCACTTACCCGCTCGCTGCCTGAGGCCGCCGTGTTCCCCCTTCGCTATCTCGCCTACGCCGTGCTCTGCCTGTTCGCCTTCGGCTTCATGGCCGTTGTCGCGAACCTCGTGGGGACGGTCGCGTCCGTGGCCACGGCTCCCGGCCGCGTGGTCTCGAAGACCTTAGAGACCGGCAACGTGATCGCGTCCTACGAGCGATTCCGAGACCTGAACGCCGTGTTCACCGCGCGGGTCGCGCAGGTCCGCCAGGAGAAGACCTTCCTCGAGGCCGAGACCGACCCGGTCGAGCGCAGGCGCCTCCGTGTCGAGATGGCTGCCGTGCAGCAATCCTGTCGGGACATCGCGGCCCGCTACGCAGCGGACGCATCGAAGATGAACCGGGCGATCTTCCGCGCGGATGCGCCGGAGTCCCTCAACCCCACCCTCTGCGAGTAGACCCGACCATGAAGCGTATCGCCGCCGCCGCCATCGCCACCTGTGCTGCCGCTCTCGCCGGCATCGTCATCGTGCCGGCCGCCCTCGGCATGGGGAACGCCGCCGCCGTCCACGAGTCGGTGAAGACCGAGCAGGCACGGAAAGCGCAGGACGCCGCGAACTCGATCCAGTTCACCGACAACGCCGAGATCGACAACATCAAGGCGCGGATCGAGCTGACGTCGAAGCCGGGCGCCCTGGGCTTCATCACCCTACTGAACCAGGCCGGGCAGCCCATCATCTACGAGGGCGTGCGCGGCAAGGTCACGTCGGGATCGAAGCGGCTGACGAAGCCGACGGCCGTGAAGTCCAACTATATTGGAGGGACGAACGGCGGGTCGGCCTACGTCCTCGACCAGACTCCGTCGGATGAGGGGACCTGGGGTTCATCGGGCGACTACGTGTTCTACTGGAACACAGCTGGCGAATACCGGCAGTGGAACGGCCCCTACCTCTATTCCGACAAGCCGTACCGCCTGCGCATCGAGCCCCTGGTGGTCTCAGGCGAGAGCCCGGTCGCACATGGTGCCCCGGCCCCACTTTCCCGCTGAGGTCGCGCCATGCACATCGTCTATCGAACGAGGATCGACGAGCCGTTTAGCCTGAACCCGGGCTGGTATGCGGCCCGTTGGGACGGGATCGAGAACGCGCCCAAGGACCGCACGGTTGATCTGTGGGCGAAGCGGATGGACCCGAAAACCGGCACCTTCGTGTACGGGCGGTTCCCGAACTGCATCTGGTCCGACGGCCTGAGCCGAGGGATCGAAGGCGGTCTCTGGGTTGGGCTCGACCCGAACTGGTTCGCCACCCACTGGATCGAGCCACCGCCCGGCCCAGCCGACGACACAGGCCGAGCGTAGGCTTTAGCCCCGAGGCGCACGCCACCCAGCGGCCTGCGCCTCGGCCTCCGTGCAGAACATGCGCTCGCCCGACTTCTCGCTGATCCGGGTCCGATCGTAATCACGGGTCCCGGGCACGTGGTAGATCTTGTCTCCCTTCGCCGAGATGTTGCCCTTGATCGCGCAGCCGCCGGCCGCGACCGGCGCCGGCGTCGCCGCCTCACCGCCCGACCGCTTGGCCTTGCGCCAATCGCTCGGGTCCTGGAACGTCCCCGCCCAGATCCCGCGCTTCGTGGTCTTGGCCGTGGTCTCGGCCGCGACGTAGTCGGTGGAATAGCGCCGGTAGGCGATCGCATGGCCCTGCGAGACCATCCAGGCGTTCAGGTCCTCGCCGCTCTTACGGCAAACCGCGACCGTCCGGCCATACCGGTCGGTGTCGCGCGGCTCGCATGAAATCGGCGATTGGCCGATGCGGTCGGACAGGGCCAGCGCCGCGGCTTGGCCGCAGCGGTAGTCTTTGCCCACCGCGTCCTGGCAGGTCTGCGCGCTCTCGGGCGCGTCAATGCCGTGCAGGCGGATTCGCGTATCCCGGATAACCACCGTGTCACCGTCGGTAACGCTCGCGCGACCGACGATGGGCTCGGCGGCTAGCACGCTATCGGTGGCGACCGCGCCGATGGCGAGCGCGATGCCCGCCGCTAAACGCACCAGGGACATAGAGGCGACCTCTCGTGTTTCGACGCAGCTCGCTGCGGCTGTGGCAGTGCCGGGGACGGCTGTGGCAGCCGCTCGCGGTGACCATGCCGGGTGACGCGGAGGCCGTCGAGACGGTCACGGCCGACGCGACGAAGAAGGCGCCAGCCCCGACCAGGGCCAGCGTGAGCGCGCGAATCATTGATCATCCTCCCATGTTTTCGCGAGGATGGTTCGCCCGGTAACAGGCTGTCCAGCTTCCGGGGCGCCCGCCGTCCCTTTATCCCGCTCCATCGCCTGAAGATCAGGCGGACTGGGCCGTGAGGGATTTCCTCGACACGCCGCGTGCCCCTATTGGTCAGAGGCATCACCGAGGGGAGGGTCATACGAGTGGGATTCGTGGCAACGGTGTTTCTGCTCTTCGCCCTGACCCTCGGCGTCTACGTGGTGGCGCTACCCTTCATGGCGATAGCGAGGGGCCGGACCAAGCGGGCGATGTATGCCGAGGCCAGTCGCTTGGCGACGGCGGAGCGTAAGGCGCACGGCGCCGGCCCACGGCAGGGCTACGCATGGGAGTCGGAGAAGGCACGACTGATTGACGACGTCATCGCCCCGAAGTTCGGCGGCGCCGGGAGGCAGCTTGCCCGGGTGGCGGACGTGCGCCAGCGGCTTGAGGAACTGCTTGAGGGTGAGGACGGCGGGACCCGAGACTGGACATCGGACCCTTCGCGCCCGCGCGCCGGCAGCCACAGCTATGGCGCGCGGAGCGAGAGCAGGGAGTATGCGGGCCGGTCGTATGTGCTCCACACCGACGGCTGCATCCTGTGCGAAGTTGATGGGCAGGATCTGACGTGGCGGTCCGAGGACGGCTTCAAGCAGTGGGCCGATCGGAACCCGCCATTGATCTCGCATCAAGCCTCTGGACATACAACTATCGCTTGACGTATATCCCAAATCGCACAGTTGTCTTCGGCCCCGGCGCTACCGCCCCGGGGCCGTTGTCGTTTCTGGGGTCCAGAGCGACGGTCGGCCCGACAACACCAGTTTCGCCCGAACGGGCACATTACCTCCACCCGGGCCGAGCCCCACTGCTCACGTCGCAAGGGCGTGGATCTGCGGAGCCCACCTCAGCGAGACGCGCCCTCCCCTGAGCGACGAAGGGGGACTGGCGGAGATCCGCGCGCGAGCCGCGAGCGTCGGATGGAAGTCGCCATGACGCGGACAGGCCGGCCATAGTGGCTCTGGGCTGAAACAGAGCCGATCGCCCGTCCAGGGCGACAGCGCGGGTGGAAAGCCCGCGCACCCTTTTCGCCCAGTCGGGCAACGAGCCGTGGGCTTCCCACGTCGACCTGCAAGGAAGCATCTGGCCCGGCACGTATTTCAGGCGGCTGACGAAGCGGCGAGAGCCGCAGAAACCCTTCGGGGTCCCGCGGAGTCCTCCCAGCCGGGGAATAACTGAGGACCTAGGGTCGACATCCTATTCGCCCGAACGGGCACGAGCTGGTGCGGCGCGCGGATCGCGCGGAGAAAAAGGCCTTTCAGTATCGTCGGGGGCCAGGAGGCCCTTTTGCCTCGCGTGCTGGCCATGGGCCTGCCGCTGGGCGCTGTATCCCCGACCCGCACCAAACACCTGACGCCGAGGACGGAACGCCCCCGGTCGCGACCCACCCCTCCCCGCTGAGGGGCAGGGCCAGAGAAGCCGGTGGTCAGCGCCCGGCCGGCGTCACACTCTCTATATGGAGGCCTCCGTGGCCCCTCTTCGCAAACGCTTCGACTACGCGACCGAGCTGCGCGGCTTCGCCGAGGAGCTGGAGCGCCTCTCGCTCGCGAACCACCGCGATCCGGAGGCGCCGCTCGTCGCGAAGCAGGACCTCGCCGACCGGATGCGGAATCGGGCCAACGCCGTGATGAAGCGCGACGACCCGGTCGAACGCGGCGTCATCACGGCCCGAACCCTGTTTCGCGAGCCGGCCCGGCCGGTGAAGGTCGAGATCCGGCGCCTGCGCCTCGCGGCCTGATCGGCGTCGAGTTTGGTGCCGAGGCGTCAGGGCGGCGCGCTGGGAAGTAAGCAGATCCACCGGTCCGAGACAGCCGGGAACAGCTTGGGCAGGTTCGATCCCTGTCGGCACCACCAAATCGGGGCCCGCCGAGGCCCATTCGAGGGTTCGGCGACGATGCGCCCTCCCCCTTGATTATCGAACCTCGGACGAGGCCCGCCAGCGGGCCAGTTTTCTGACATCGGGCGCGCTGAACGCGACCTCGTCGAAAACGGAAAAGTTACCCCGGCCCGCGCAGTGTAGCGACGTGCGATAATTTCCCTTATCGAACGTCGAAACGGGGTTTGAGAGGCATGGCCGGCAGCGCGCTTATCGTACGTTCGGAAGGCGCGCTGATCTCGGCCGAGATTGGCGGTCTCGAGGCCGACGCCGCCCAGTTCGCGTCCGCCTCGAAAGCCGACGCGACGAAGCGGGCCTACGCGTCCGACTGGGCCGACTTCACCGCCTGGTGCGCCGGCCTGCAGCTCGATCCGCTTCCGGCCTCCGGCTACACGGTCGGGCTCTACCTGACCCACTCGGCCAAAGCGGGCAGGGCGGTCTCGACGGTCGGCCGCCGGGCGGCGGCCATCGCCAGCATCCACCGCGCTGCCGGGGAGGATAACCCCTGCGCCCGCGGCGAGGTGAAGGACATCCTGTCGGGCATCCGCCGGACGCTCGGCCGGGCGCCGAACAAGAAGCAGGCGCTCACCGTCGACCTCATCGGCAAGGTGATCCGGCGCATCCGCGGCGACGACCCGATCAGCATCCGCGACCGGGCGATGATCCTGCTGTGCTTCGGCGCGGCCCTGCGCCGGTCCGAGCTGGTCCGCCTGCAGGTCGACGACGTCGAGGTGCACCGGCGCGGGCTGATGGTTCACCTGCGCAAGAGCAAGACCGACCAGGAGGGCAGGGGCCGCAAGGTCGCCGTGCCCGATGGCAAGCTGAAGATCCCCGCCGCCGTGAAGGCATGGGTCCGCGCCTCGGGTGTCTCGGAGGGCTACCTGTTCCCGGCCGCCAACCGCGGCCAGGAGGAGATCCTGCACTTCAGCGAGACCCACTTCGCGCGGATGCTGAAGGCGCGTTGCGAGGCGGCCGGTCTCGATCCGGCCGACATCAGCGGTCACTCGCCCCGGCGCGGATTCGCGACGACGGCGGGCGACGAGGGCGAGGACCTCCGCCGGACCGCACGGCACATGCGGCACGTGAAGCTCGAAACGACGCTGGGCTACATGGAAGACGGCGAGCTGTTCCGCGAGAACGTCGGGGCGAGCTTCCTCTGACGGCCTGATCCCGCCTCACGGGATCGCCTGACCACAGCATCACAGGATTCCGCAGCCTTCCCGGCTGCGGCTCAGGCTGAGCGCATCCCGCGTCTCGGTCCGCGTCCGCATGCGCGCGACGCCTCACGCCCGACCCGAGGCCCTCCATGACTGCACAACAGGCCGCCTTCGATCGCATCCGCACGCGCGAAGAGGACATCGCGCTCGCACGTTGCATGCCCCGCAACGCACCTCCGGACATGCTTAGCAAGACCCTGAAGCACTACGGACTGACGATGCAGGACTGGCGCCGCGCCCTTGGCCTGCGCCGCCTCAACATGGAGAGCGCGACCCGCCGCTCCCTCGTCGGCGCGAAGGGCATGCGCTGATGGGCGCGACCTGTGGGCACTGCGCGCTGCCGGTCTCGCGCGAAGCCCAGTGCAGCCGGCCCGACTGCCCGCTGCGCAAGCCGCCCGAGGCGCGCGTGCCGCGCTTCGAAGGCGCCGGCCCAGCCGCCAGCTCTTTGCCCGAGCTGGTCTCGTGCGCCGAGCCGAAGGCTCCCGCCCCCTTGGGCGGCATGATCGGCGTCCAGTTCCGGCCGGAGCCCGGTCAGCAACCCTGGGCGATCGTCACGAACGTCCGCGGGACGCTGGTGCCGCAGGAGCGCCACCCGACCCAGGCGGCGGCCGAGGCGGCCGTCCCCGAGGTGCGGCGCGCCCTTCGCGCGGCCTTCAGCCTTTGAGCACCGCCGAGCGCGTCGCTGCCGACGCCCCCGACCCGGACCTGATCCTCACCTCCGAGGAAGTCGAGGGTCTCGCCGACCGCGCCCCCTCCGAGGCGGCGCTCGCCAAGATCGAAGACGAGGAGCGCCGGCGCGATCGCGCCCGCGCGGCCCGCCGAGCACGGATGCACTGATGATCACCCAGGCCCAGTACGATGCGCTCGGGCCGCTGGGCCGCGAGATCATCGACCACGACCACCACAGCGCCGAGATCGCGGACTTCATCGCCGAGCGTCCGGTCATCGGCATCGGCGCCGGAAAGACCATCCGCGAGCGGCGCGAGACGCGGGCCCGGCTCACGGCCGCCGCCGCGACGCTCTGCAAGCGCGGCTCGACCGTCGACGGCGGGGCCGGTCCTCGGACTGCCAGCATGGGGCGCCGCTGATGGGCAAGGGCGTACCCCCGCTGCTGCAGGCGGCCGTACTCACGCGGGCCCTGTGGCCCTTCTTCGTCATCGGCGGCTGCGCCTTCGTCGTCTTCGGCCTCGACCGGAGCGCCTGGTGGTTCGCCCTAGCGTTCATGGCAGCTTTCTGATGCTCGCCCTCATCGCCGCGGCGGTCTCGCTCGCCGCGCCCCCGGCGCCTCCGCCCCCGCCCGGGCCGAAGCGCCCGCCCATCATCGCAATCCTGCCGATCCGGCCCGAGCTCGAAGCTCGCCGGCGGCCAACCTGGCGCCCGGTGAACTGACCATGTGCAGCAAATCCTTCGCTCTCGGCCGCTGGCGCAAAGAGCGCGGCCTTCCGCGCACCGTCCGTCTCGCGGCGGCCATCTGTCTCGCGAGCTACGCCGCCGGCTTCGAGGCCGGCCGCACCCGGACCCGCGGTCAGCGGCGCTGACCCGCCGCCCGTAAGCCTGCCCTCCAGCCTGGTGCTTCGATGCCCGCCACGCAGTCTCCTCCGCGCGGGCCGAGCCCGCTCATCCCCATCGCCGTCGCCGTCGGCTTCTTTGCGGGGCTCCTCGCAGGGCGCCCGGCCAAGGCCGACGACCTGGTGGTGATCGGCTACCGCATCGAGGTGCGGGCCTGCCAAGCCGACGCTTGTCGGCTCCTGCCGGTCTCGGCACGGCGCTGGGACGGCGAATACGCCTGCCAGTCTCGCGCGGCGCTCATCGAGCGCTTCGCCGGCGAGGTGGGGCCGCCGGCGGGCCTACCGCCCGGCACCTGGGCGATCCGGACGCGCTGCGCTCGCATCGTCGGCCAGCGGAGCGCCTGACATGCCCGGCTTCCTCGCGATCGTCCTCGTCTGCGCCGCAACCATCGCCGGCCCGGACTGCACCCCGTTCAACGCGGCGGACGTGGTCACCCAGCCGGTGAAGACGGCCTCCGAGTGCATGAAGGTCGGCGAGACCATCGCCGCACAGTCCTTCGGTCCGCCGCCGGCGGGCTTCTACCACAAGGTCGGCTGCGAACGCCGGAAGGTGTCCTGATGGCTGGAAGACAACTCGCCTGGGACCTCGCGCTCAAGCGACTGGCGACGCCGCGGCTGGAGAACCTTCCGACGATCCGGGAAAAACGTCTCCAGTGGGATCCGAACCTCCGGGGCAAGTTCACGCTCAGCTCCTGGGTCGGCAAGTCCGGTCGCGGCCACGTGGTCTCGGTCGTCCCGTTCAGGATGCCGGATCTCGTTCTCGACCGTGACACGGTGCTTTTGGCCGTGCGCCGCGAGACATCGGGCCTGTCTTCGCTTCTTGCGGTGGCCTCGATGGATGACGGCCTCTCGGTGTGGCGCGCGCTGGACCGCGCGGCTGCCGAAGGGGCGAACGAACTGCACATCCATCGCCTCGCCGAGACAGTCGAGGCCCGCACGGCAATCGCCGAGGACCTCGTCGAGTAGCATCAGCGGATTGCCCCCTCGCAAAACAGCGGGGGCTCCAGTAGGCTGTCCCGGCTCTGAAAAGAGGCGGGAGCCGGGGTGGTCGCAACACCCCGAACCGCGTGGATGGGACCACGCATGACCGTTGCCGGCCGGACTTCCGGTCACCCCGCCACCTCGTACGAGGCGGGTGCACCCTGCATCAGGTTATGCCCAAACACCATTCTGAGGCCGTGAAAAACCGGCCACTTTCGACCGCACCAGCTCCCGGTGCGGACCCGCTCCCCGCGCCGGCGATTGCCCGGCGCGGGGATGTCTGGCTCCTCGGCGCCCACCGCCTCGTCTGCGGTGACGCGACCGACCCGGGCGACGTCGCCACTGCGCTGAACGGCACCATCCCGCACCTCATGGTGACCGACCCGCCCTACGGGGTGAGCTACGATCCTGGCTGGCGGGCCAAGGTGTTGCCCAACGGCAGCAACCGTGCACTCGGAGTCGTTGCCAACGACGACTGCGCCGATTGGCGCGCGGCCTGGGCCCTCTTCCCCGGCGACGTCGCCTACGTCTGGCACTCGGCCCTCCACGCGAGCGTGGTTGAGACGAGCCTGCGCATCGCGGGCTTCCTGCCTCGGTCACAGATCATCTGGGACAAGGGTCGGCTGGTTATTAGCCGGGGCCACTACCATTGGCGGCACGAGCCATGCTGGTACGCGGTCCGGAAGGGCCGCACAGCCAGTTGGGCGGGCGACCGGAAGCAGACCACGGTCTGGCTGATCCCGCATCGCCGGTCCGAGACCGGACACGGCACGCAGAAGCCCATCGAGGCGATGCGGCGGCCGATCCTGAACCACACGGTGCCGGGCGACCGGGTCTATGACCCGTTCCTCGGATCGGGGACGACCCTCATGGCGGCCGAGGACCTGGGCCGCATCTGCCACGCCATCGAGCTCGACCCGACCTACGTCGACACCACGGTGCGACGCTGGGAGGCGGCGACCGGCCGGGTGGCGGTCCTCATCCGCGAGCCCGACGCGCTCGCGGCCTGAACGAGACGGGCGAACCACCGACCATGCCGCGCAGGTCTGGCGCGGTGCGTTCACCCGACCCTCGCGGCGGGCATAACTCTGGAGACCCCCGATGCCGATGGCCGAGCCCACCGCCGCCGCCGCGGCGTCCGAACCCGTGCCCGCCGCCCAGGCAGGCCAGGACGTTGCCCGCGCCCTCTGCGACGCGGGCTTCATGTCCTGGGGCGACTACGTTTCGCTCGCCCTCGCCGAGGGTTGGCAGCTCTCCAGGCCCGCGCCGCAGCTGATGGCCGCCGCCTGATGCTGCGGCCCTGGCTCTACCGCTTCATCCGCGCCTTCGCGCGCGACCCCTTCCCCGGCAGCCGGTGATCCTCATGCACGTCGTTCGCGTCCTCGCCGCCCTCGTGTTCGGAGGCCTCGCCTCCATCGCGCTGGCGCATTTGCTCGCCGATGCCCTCCGCCCAATCTGGGGTGATCAGGCCCCGGTCCGCGCCGTGTTCGGGGCGCCCGTCGTCATCCTCTTCGCTGCCTGGATCATTGTGCTCCTGACGCGTCCGGTGCGGCAGTCCGCCGATCAGCCGCGATTGTCACCGGTGCGCATCGAGGTGACCGTGAACGTGGACAGAGCAATGGCGCTGCGCGACCTCAGCGGCATCTCCTATCGCGACGTGGCCGAGCGCGCGGCCGCCGGTGATGCGGTGCCCGGCCTTGGCGCAGTGGCGCTGACGCCGAGCATGCTCACCATCCAGAAGGGCGCCGAGTTCCACGGATGAGCTGCGCCGGCTGCGCCGAGCGGCGCGGGGTGATCGCCGGCGCCGTCCGATCGGCGGTCGAGGGCGACCTCTCCCGCCTCGCCCCGGCAGCGTCCTCCGTCCAGCGCACCCTCCGCGGCGACGCGGCGGCCCTGGCCCGCACCTTCACCCGCAGGATCATCGGCGATGAGCGGCGGCCTTCACGTCACCCTCGACGCGGCTAGTATCGCCCGCCTCGGCAATCAGATCGGCGCGGCCGGCGCCCGTGCGCCCCTCGCTCTGGCCCGCGCCATCAACCATACGGGCGACAAGGCCAAGACCCAGATGACCCGGGCGCTGACGGTCCAGACGGGCCTGAAGCGGCGCACCATCGTGAAGGCTTTGCGGGTCCACAAGGCTGGTGGAGGTGGGCTCACCTACACGATCCGATCCGCCGGCGGCGACATCGCCCTGAAATACTTCGGCGCGCGCGAGACCCGCACCGGCGTCAGCGCCGCGCCCCGGAACGCTCGCAGCATCTACCCGCACACCTTCATGAAGGCGGGCTGGTGGCCCAAGCGGGTGACCAAGGGCAACTGGAACGGGCACGTCTTCGAGCGCACAGGGTCGCGCACGAACAGCGGCATGGACCGCTTCCAGAAGGTCAAGTCGGGGGTCTTCATCCCCGAGGAGATGGTGACGGGAGCCACGGCCGCAGCCTTCAACAGCACGGTGGCGGCGGAGCTGCCCGGGCGCCTGGAACACGAGCTGTCCCGCATCATCGGTTGAGCGCCGCCGCACCGGCCCCATGGCAGGGCAGGGGCACGCCGGGCACTCGCCGCAGGCCTGCGGAATCCTAGCGCGCAGCGCGGGAGGGCAGGGGGGGCCTCACGGGTCCTTCCCAGGTCACTCCCCCTCTGCGGGCAATAGACCCCGGGTTCTGCGCGTATTTCGGGTTTTCGATTTCTCGATTTCGCTTTCGCTTTGAGGTTGCCCGATGGAGGTCTCCACAGCCGACCTCGCGGAGATCCTCGGCGTCTCCGCCCGGCGGGTCCAACAGCTTGCGAATGCGAGAGTTTTCCGGAAGTTGAGCCATGGCGAATGGCTCCTGCCGGAATGCGTGCAGGCCTACATCGAGCACAAGGTCAAAAGCGAAACGGCCCGGCAGGATCGGAGCGACCTGAAGGGCGCCGACCGGCTGAAGGACATCAAGACCAAACGCGAGGAGCTGAAGCTCGCCCGCGAGGAGCGCGAGCTCGTCCCCCTCACCGACGCGATCTACGCGATGGACCGGGTGGCGGGCGAGGTCGCCCTACAGGTGAACAACGTCCCGGCCCGCTTCACCCGCGATCTCGACGAGCGCGAACGCCTGCAGGTGCAGATCGATGACGCTCTCCAATCCGTGGCCGACCGCATCGCGGAATGCGGCGCGGCTCTACGCGCGGACCGCGACGCTGATCCGCCCTCAGAAGAGGACGATGCCTGACGTCTGGGGTGCCGAGAACCGGGTCTATCCGCCCAGCTCCGGCTATCCAGGCAAGCGCAACCCCTACCTGACCCCCTACGGGGTGCCCTTCGGACGAGCGATCGCGAGGCGCCGGCACAAGCGCTGCGTCTTCGTGGTCTCGGCCCAGAGCGGGAAGTCCGAGACGATCCTCGACGTGATCGGCCAGCGGCTCGACCAGCAGCCAGCGCCGATCCTGTACGTCGGACCGAACAAGCAGTTCATCACCGAGCAGTGGGAGCCGCGCATCATGGCGCTGCTCGACGAGGCGCCCACCCTCGCGGCCAAGGTCGCCCGCGGCAAGCGGATGACGAAGACCCGCAAGGTGATCGCCGGCGTCCCGCTGCGCCTCGCGCACGCCGGTTCGTCCACGGCCCTGAAATCGGACCCGGCCTCGCTCGCCCTCACCGACGAGGCCGACGAGCTGATGGCCAACGTGAAAGGGCAGGGCGATCCGATCGGCCTGATCGACGCCCGCGGCGACACCCACGCCGACTTCGTGCACGCGATGGTCTCGACCACCTCGCGCGGGCCGAAGGAAACCGAGAAGGACGAGGTCTCGGGCCTGGAGTTCTGGAAGGTCCAGCCGGCCGACGACATCGAATCGACCATCTGGAAATACTGGCAGGCGGGCACCCGATACCACTGGACCTGGCGCTGCCCTCACTGTGAGGAACGGTTCGTGCCGCGCCTCTCGTGCCTGGAGTACGAGCACAAGGGCGAGGAGGCGAAAACCACGCCGGCCCGGGCCAAGGAGACGGCGCACCTCGTCTGCCCGAACCACGGCTGCATCATCACCGAGGACGAGAAAGAGGCGATCTGCAAGACCGGCCTCGAGGTGGCCCCCGGTCAGCACGTCGACGAAAACGACAACGTCACGGGCGAGCCGCCGGCGAGTGATACGTGGTCGCTCTGGGCATCGGGCCTGTGCTCGCCGTTCCAGAGCTTCGGCGACCGCGCCGCCCGCTACGTCGAGGCGATCCAGACCGGCGACCCTGAGAAGGTCCAGACGGTCGTGAACGCGGCTTTCGGCGAGCTGTGGATGCCGAGCGGCGGCGACGCGCCGGAGTGGGAGGAGGTGCGCGATCGCCGCCTGCCCTACCACTTCCGCGAGATCCCGGCCGGCGTGCTGCTGCTGACCTGCGGCGTCGACGTCCAGAAGGACCGGCTCGTCTACGTGGTGCGCGGCTGGGGCGCTCGGAACGAGTCCTGGCTCATCGAGCACGGCGAGATGTTCGGCGACAACCACGACACGCGTCTCGACGATGTGTGGATGGAGCTGGCCGAGCTGATCGAGAACGGCATCGGCGGGTTGCCGATCCGCCGGGTCTTCATCGACGCGGGCTTCCGTCCCGGCAAGAAGGACGCCGGCGACGAGAACACGGTCTATGAATTCTGCCGTCGGCACGCCCGGCACGTCTACCCGACGAAGGGCTACGACCATCGGTCGGTGCCGCTCTCGGTCAACCGCATCGACGTCACCCCGGTCGGCGGCAAGCCGTCCTACGGGCTCGACCTCGTCCGGCTCGACACGGACGTCCTGAAGTCCTGGGTCCATTCCCGGATCCGGTGGCCGCAGGATCAGCCCGGCGGCTGGCATCTGCCGCTCGACGCGACAGAGGACTTCTGCCGCCAGATCGTGTCCGAGGCCCGCGTGCGGAAACCCAGCGGCGGGTCGATGTGGCTGCGCCGGTCCCGGCACAACCACTACCTCGACGCCGAATGCCTGGCCTACGGCGCCGCGAAGATGATCGGCGTCGAGCGCCTCAGGGTCGAGAGCGGTGCCGAACCACCGCCCCCCGCACCCGCCGCGGTTCCTGAGGCTGAGAACCCCGCCCTCGCGGCGGAGGCACCACCGCCCAAGCCCGCCCCGGTCGTGGCTCTGCGCCCGACCCCAGCGGCCCCACCCCCGCCCGCAGAAGCGCCCGCACAGTCGGGCGGCTTCCTGGGTCAGCGTCGGGGGTTCCTGCGGCGCTGACCGGCGCCGAAGCACGAAAGGCTTCCCATGGCCTACACCGACAAGGACATCGCCGCCCTCAAGGCGGCGATTGCGACGGGCGCGACCAAGGTGCGCTTCGCGGACAACCGCGAGGTCACCTACCGCACCCTCGCCGAGATGCGGTCGATCCTCGCCGGCATGCAGGCCGAGGTCACCGGCCGCGGGCAGCCCAACCGCTACGTGGCGGGCTACCGCTCCAACCTGTCCTGACGCCGATGGCAGGACCCAACCTCCTCGACCGCGCCATCGGATGGGTCTCGCCGCGGCGCGAGCAGGCCCGGGTCCAGGCGCGCGCCCGCACCGAGGGCATCCGCCGGGCGACCGCCCTCTACGACGGCGCCGCCCGCACCCACCGCACCGCCGGCCGCCAGATCTCGACCTCGGACGCGAATGCCGAGGTCCTCTACTCGTTCGGCCGCCTCCGCGACGTGTCGCGCGATCTGGCCCGGAACAACCCCTATGCGACCCGGGCCGTGTCCGGGATCGCCTCGAACGTCGTGGGCACCGGCATCCTGCCATCGGTCATCGGCGCGAAGGCGCGGGAGAAGAAGGCGCTTCAACGCCTCATCCGCGAGCACCTCGACACCACCGATATCGACCTCGAAGGCCGGAACAACCTCTACGGCATCCAGGCGCTCGCCATCCGGACGGTGGTCGAGAGCGGCGAGGCCCTCGTCGTCCGGTACCTGCCCGAGGCCAGCCTCGGCCTGAAGGTACCCCTGCAGGTGCGGGTGCTGGAGCCGGACTACCTCGACCCGAACAAGCACGGGCCGATCGGCGGCGGCAACATCTGCTTCCAGGGCATCGAGTTCGATCGTCGCGGCCGCCGCGTCGCCTACTGGCTCTACCCCGAACACCCCTATGGGGTGTCGTACCGCCGGTTCGGCGCCTCGCAGCGGGTGCCCGCGTCGGATGTGATCCACCTCTACCGGGTGGATCGGCCCGGGCAGGCCCGCGGTATTCCGTGGGCCGCCCCCATCGTGATGACGCTCTGGGACCTCGGCGACTACGAGGACGCCGAGCTGATGCGCCAGAAGATCGCTGCGTGCTTCGCGGTCTTCTGGATGGACAAGACGGAGACCGGTCCCGCCTTCAACGCTGACGGCAGCATCAAGCCGACCGAGAGCGGCAACCCCGTCGATATGCTCGAGCCGGGGCTCGTCACCCGGCTGACGGGCGGTTCGGACGTCAAGTTCGCCACTCCGCCCGTGACCCAGGGCTATCCCGAATACACCCGGGCGCAGATCCGCAAGATCGCCGTCGGGTTCGGGGTGCCGGCCGAGCTGCTCAGCAACGACCTCAGCCAGGTCAACTTCTCCTCCGGCCGCCTCGGCTGGCTGGAGTTCCAGCGCTCCATCGACATGTGGCGCTGGCACATGCTGATCCCGCACCTCTGTGTCGGGATCGGCCGATGGTTCCTCGAAGCCGCAACGGTCTCACTCAACGGGCCGACCAGCGCCACCCTCGAATGGACCCCGCCCCGGCGCGAGATGATCAAGCCGAGCGAGGACATCGAGGCCGCACGCGATGCGATCCGGTCGGGCCTGTCGTCCCGCTCCGAGGAGCAACGCAAGCTCGGGCACGACCCGGAGCTGATCGAAGCCGAAATCGCCGAGGACAACGCCCGCGCCGACCAGGCGGGGACGCGGTTCGACAGCGACGGGCGCTTCCCGATGAACGCGGCCATGCCGCCCCCCTCCAAGGCAAAGCCCGATGGACAAGCCCAGCCTCCTCGTTAACGGGGAGATCCTGCTCTACGGCGACGTCGGCGACCCCTACTGCTGGGGTGACGGCTTCACCGTCACCGACGTGGCCTCCGCCCTGGCCGAGCACGGCCCTGGCGACGTCCCCGTCCGGCTGAACTCGGGCGGCGGCATCGCCTTCGACGGCGTCGCGATCTACTCGCTCCTGCGCTCCCACGAGGGCAAGGTGCACGTCATCGTCGACGGCATAGCGGCCTCGGCCGCCTCGCTGATCCTGATGGCGGGCGACACGCGCGAGATGCGCGACGGCGCGATGGTGATGATCCACGATGCCGCCGGGCTGACCTTCGGCACCGCCGCCGACCACCAGCGCGACGCCACCGTCCTCGACAAGCTCTCCGACCAGTACGCCGGCATCTACGCCGCGCGCTCGGGCTTGGAGCGCGAAGAGGTGCGCAGCCTGATGCGCGCCGAGACCTGGTTCACCGCCGACGAGGCGGTCGCGCAGGGTCTCGTCACCGGCAAGGCCGAGAGCCTCGCCGAGCCCACCGCCAGCTTCAACTATCGGCTCTACGCGCGCGCCCCGAAGGGCCTCCCGAGCCGGTTCAAGCCTCAGGCCGCTCCAGCGGCAACGGCCTCCGCGGCCGAGAAGGAACCCCCCATGTCCGACGTGAAGCCCGCCCCGACCCCCGCGCCGAAGGCCTGGGCCACCGACTTCTTCGCCGCCGCCGGCGAGTCCAACCTGTCGATCGTCACCCTGCTCGACATCGTCGCCAAGGCCGACGGCCTCGACGCGGCCAAGGCCAGCATGACCGAGGCGGTCGCCGCGAAGAAGGCCGCCGACGAAGCTGCGGCCGCCGCAGCCGCCGGCGCCACGCCGCCCGAGACCAAGCCCGAGCCGGTCGCCCCCGTGGCGTCGGCGCCCAAGGCCTGGTCCGTCCAGTTCTTCACCGCTGCGGAGAAGTCCGGCCTCGGCCTCGCGACCCTCAACGGGATCGTGGCCCAGGCGAGCAACCTCGAGGTGGCGAAGGACGCCCTGATCGACGCCATGGCGGCCGCGCAGGCCTCCACGAAGCCGAGCCCGGCCGGTGGCCATCACGGCGGCGGCAGCACGGCCAAGGACGACAAGGCGGGCGGCATCGTCGCCGCCTACCGCAAGGCCGGCGGCCGCACCCGGGCCGACGCCGCCGCGCGCTGAGCTGCAGGTCGCGGCCCAACCCCACCGATCCCTGGCGCGGTGCGCCGAGAACCAGGAGTGAGCCACCATGGCCCTCAACGAGACCAACACCTACCGCCCCGAGGCCCTGATCACCGGCACCATGCCGGTCTACTCCGAGCCCGAGACCTTCCTCACCGGCGCCCTCGTCGCGGCTCTCACCGTGGTCGGCCGGGTGACGGCCACCGGCAAGCTGAAGAAGGCGGTGAAGACCGCGACCGACGGCTCCCAGAAGCCCGTCGGCATCGCGGTCGCCGACGTCGATGCCTCCGCCGCGGACGCTGTGGGCCCGACCTACAAGGCCGGCGTCTTCAACCCGGACATGCTGGTGATCGACCCCAGCTTCTCGGCCGAGGACGTCCGCATCGCCTTCGAGGGAACGCCCCTGTTCCTGCGCAAGCCGCTCGGCCTGACCACCTTCTGATCCGACCGGCCGGGCGGCCGTGAGCCGCCCGTGCCGTGACATGCGCCTGCCCCGAGGCTGGCCGCCCGACCATCCCCCGACATCGCTATCCGGAGCCCGTCATGAGCCTGGTTTATGACACCCACACGCTCGCCCGCGTCATGGACGAGCGGATCGACACCCCGTCGACCTTCCTGCTCGATCTGTTCTTCTCCACGGTGCAGAACTTCGACACCGAGACCATCGACTTCGACCTGATCAAGACCGGCCGCAAGCTCGCGCCGTTCGTCCATCCGGACGCCTCGGCCAAGCCGACGAACTCCGGCGGCTACATCACGAAGAGCTTCAAGCCGGCCAACGTGAAGCTCCTCGAGGTGGTGAAGCCCGGCCGCGCCATGAAGCGCATGGCCGGCGAGCGCTACTCGGGCGACATGAGCCCGGTGGAGCGCATGGACGCCGTGATGGTGGACGTGCTCGCCGCCCAGGAGCGCGCCGTGCTCTACCGCCTCGAGTGGATGGCGGCCCAGGCCCTGCGCTTCGGTAAGGTCAAGGTCGAGGGCGAGGACTATCCGACCCAGGTGGTTGATTACGAGCGGCACGAATCCCTCTCCGTGGCTCTGACCGGCGCGAACCGTTGGGGTCAGGCTGGCGTGAAGCCGCTCGACAGCATCGAGACCTGGGCCCAGGCCACGCAGGACAAGTGCGGCATCGCCCCCGGCATGGTGGTACTGGGCGGCGGCGCCTGGAAGCTCGCCCGCCAGGACGAAGACTTCCGCAAGGTCCTCGACGTCCGCCGTCAGGCCACCGGCAACGTCGAGCTCGGTCCGATCAAGCCCGACGACGTCACCCGCGCCCGTTACGTCGGTGCCATCGGCGACTTCGAGTTCTGGGTCTACCAGCAGAGCTTCGAGCAGGGCGACGGCACCTCCGAGCGGTTCATCGATGACTTCAACGTCATCATGGGCTCGCCCGCGATCGAGGGCGTGCGTGCGTTCGGCGCCATCCAGGATGTCGCGTCGCTCGTGCCCCAGGAGATCTTCCGCAAGGTCTACGACACCGAGAACCCCTCGCGTCGCAACGCCTACTCCGAGTCGGCCCCCCTGGTGGTGCCGTCCCGCGTGAACGCGAGCTTCTGCGCCAAGGTCAACTGACCCTCGAACGATAGGCCTTCCGCGACATGCCCTCGCTCTTTGCCGCCCTAGCCTCAGCCGCTTCGGCGACAGTCGATGCCGTGTTCGCAGAAGGCTTCACCATCGAAGGTCGCGCGCGGCCCGCCACCACGGCGGGCCGCGTCGACGTCAACGCCGGGACCGTGCCGAGCACGATCCGGGTGAGCTACCCGTTCCAGGGCGTCTGGATCGCGGCCGGCGCCGTGCTCCACGCCCATGGCCGCGCCATGACCGACTCCACCACGCGCGGCGTCGTCGCCGAGCAGCCCATGGTGGATGTCGATCTGCACTCGCTCCTGGAGCGGCCGCACTTGGGAGACATCGTCCGCCGAGACGACACCGGCGAGCGCTTCACCGTCACCCGGTTCAAGGCCGTCGACTTCGGCCGCGCCCTCGTCATGCTGGCGGAGATCCGATGAGCCTCGCCCGGACCGCGCTGCGCCTCCAGGCGATTGAGGCGCTCAACGCCGATCCCGTCGTCGACTTCTTCGTGCAGGGTCGCATCTACGATTCCCGCATCGCGGATTTCGACCACCGCGAGCCGGTCCCCGTCATGGTGCTCACCACCGAGGAGGACGAGGCCGAGGCTTGGTCGAAGAACAACGGCGGCGCCCCCTTCAACCACGTGTGCGACCTCGTCATCGAGATCGCGATGAACGCGGTTTCGGGGCAGGGCGACGAGATGGCTCTGAACTACGTCGGCACGGACCGCGAGCTAGAGGCCATGCTCGACCTCCTCGAGGAACGTGCCGTTGAGGCGATCACCGCCGGGGAGACGCCGCAGGCCTACCTCCTGCGCACCGCCGTGACCCGGCGCGTGCCCAAGATGAAGTCCTCGCGCTTCGCCACAGACCAGACCGGCGAGAAGTTGGCGATCCGGCTCCTGACCCTACGCGTCGAGCTGAAGGGCGAGGACCAGCGGGATGTCCGCGATGTCCCGGCCGGGCCGTTCGCCCAACTGCCTGAGCCGCTGCGAACCGTGGCCGCCGGCCTGCCCGAAGGTTCGGGCCGGCAGACCTGCGTGAAGCTGAACGCCGCGCTCTCCGCCGAGCCCAGGATCCCGTTCCTCGGGGCCGATATCACCCACGCCCCGCAGCCCTTCGACCCGGACATCGCGCCGGATCGGGCCCACGACATCGCCACTGGCGCGACGGTCGGGGACAGGGTCGCCATCCCGGATTGGAGCGCCTGATGCGCAAGCACGTCACCCCGGCCGATCCCACGGCCACGATCCCCGATCCCGAGCGCGGCTGCGACCTGCCCGCCGACGGGCTCCCCGTCACGTGGTCCGCCTACTGGGCGGCCCGTGAGGCCCGTGGCGAGATCGCCGTCTCGGACCTGACCGACGCCGTTCCCGAGGCGGCGGACGAAGCACCGGCGCCCGAGCCGGACCCGGCGCCCCCGGCCCGATCCAAGGCCGGCTGACCGCCCCAAGCCCTTCCCAGACCCAACCCATGAGGCCGCCGCGAGGCGGCCTTTTCTTTTGGAGCGCCCGCTTTGTCCGTCGCCTTCAACAACACCCCCGGGGACATCCGCGTCCCGCTGTTCTACGCCGAGGTCAACGCGGGCCAGCCGCCCTACTCCGGCACCTCCCGCCTGATCCTGCTCGGCCGCAAGCTCGCCGGCCTGTCCACCCTCACCGCGCTCAAGCCGCAGAACATCGGCTCCGTCGATCCGAACGCGCTCGCGGGCCGCGGCTCGATGCTGGCCGACATGGTCGCCTACGCGCGCTACCATAACCCGGTCGGCGAGATCTGGGCGATGGACGTCGGCGATCCGGCCGGTGCCGTCGCGGCCACCGGCTCCATCGCGATCACCGGCACGGCCACCGCCTCCGGCACCCTGGTCCGCTACATCGGCGGCGAGCGCTACTCCGTCGGCGTGGCCGTCGGCGACACCGCCACCGTCGTCGGCGCCGCGCTCTCGGCCGCCATCGCCAAGGGCTACGGCAAGTTCAACCGCCGCATGGGCGCCCCGGTCACCGCTGTCGCGGTCACCGGCACCGTAACCCTCACCGCCCGCCATGCGGGCTCCGAGGGCAACGGCATCCGCATCGAGGCGGGCCTCGACGGCGACGAGTTCGACCCGGCCGGCTTGGTCGTGACCCTCAATGCCATGACGGGTGGCGCCGGCGACGTCGACATCGCGGCGGCCCTGGCTGCGTTCGGCTCGACCCAGTTCGACTGGATCGCCTCGCCCTACGCCCTGACCTCACAGCTCAACGCCGTGCGCGACTTCCTCTCGGATTCCGGCACCGGCCGCTGGTCGCCCACCGTGGGCCTCGACGGCCACTACATCACAGCCCGGGACGGCAACCTTAGCTCCCAGACCACGTTCGGCGCCGCCCGCAACGATCGGCACGTGACGGTGCTCGGCACCCTGAACTATCCGCACCCGCTGTGGTCGGTGGTGGCGGGCCTGTCGGGCATCGTGGCGTTCTCGAAGAACCTCGGTCGCCCGCTCACCGAGGCCATCGAGATCGCACGGCCGCTCCAGACGCTGGTGATCTCCGGCATCCGCGCGCCCAAGGCCGACGCCGACCGCTGGGCGCTCGCCGACCGGGACAGCCTCTACCGCAACGGCATCTCGGCGCTCACCGTCAACAACGACGGCACCATGGCGGTCGACCGGGTCCTCACGACCTACCAGACCAACGCCTACGGCTCGCCGGACATCACGTTCCTCGACGTCGAGTCCATCGCGATCGCGGCCTACGTGAAGCGGTACATCCGCACCCGGGTCACTTCGACCTACCCGCGGCATGTCCTGCGCGACGACAACCCGCGCGCGCTCCAGGGCGTGGTCACCCCGGCCCAGGTCCGCGCCATGATGGTGCACGCCTACACCGAGCTGTCGGAGGTGGCGGGCATCGTCGAGAAGCCGGCGCTGTTCGCCAAGTACCTCATCGTCGAGCGCTCGGCCGATCCGAACCGGCTCAACGTCTACCTGCCCATCGACCAGGCGAACCAGCTTCGGATCTTCGCGGCCAACATCACGCTCTTCCAGGAGCTGACCGAGGCGAACGCCTCCCTCCAGTAGCGCCTTCGCGGGCCGGGCCCCTGCGCCCGGCCCTGCCGCGCTCCGCCATTCCGCACACTACCTGACTTCCGGAGACCTCGGTCATGGATACCAAGGGCGGGCGATTCACGCTCGACATCAACGGCCGCACCTATTCGGGTCGCGGCAAGGCCACGATCATGCCGGCGACGGCGATCCGTGAGAACGACGTCAACTCGGACGGCACCGGCTACTCCACCGTCAAGCCGAAGCTGGCCAAGCTCGATCTGAGCTTCGACCGCGGCATCGGCCTGCGCTGGGACGAGGCGATGATGCTCCAGGAGCTGAACGTCACCTTCAGCGAGACCGACGTGAAGGTGACCCACCTGTTCACCCGGGCGAACTGGTCCGGCGAGCCCTCGATCGACAGCGAGTCCGGCGAGGTCTCGGGCCTCAGCATCGAGACCGACAAGTACCAGGCCGTCTGATCGGCCTGCCCGGGTCGCGTTCGCGCGGCCCGCCAATCCCCCTTTTCCGCGCCCCGAGGCCCCGATGTCCAAACCCGTCAGCATCCCGTTGTCCGAGCCGCTCGTCGGGCACAACGGCGCGATCACCGCGATCGTCCTGCGCCAGCCCACCTACAACGACTACGTCGAATGCGGCGGCGAGCCCTACTCGATCGGTCGGTCGGAGGAGGGCACCCTGTTCTCGGCCGAGAAGCCCGAGGTCATCTGGGCCTATGCCGAGGCCTGCATCGTCGAGCCGGCCGATCCGCTGCTCCTGCTCAAGGCCGATTGGCGCGCGGCCCGCGAGGTGCGCAAGGCGATCCTCGGTTTTTTCCAGGATCTCGACGAGGCCAGCGAAACCTCGGCGACCTCGCAGACGACCTCGTCCTCGAGCTGAACCAGCCCCTCGACGCGGTCGGGCGGCTCACCCCGACGCAGATCCTGCACTGGTACGGACGAGCCCTTGCCCGCGCTGAGAAGCGCAAGCGGGAGGCGGCAGGCAAAGGGCGGCGCTGACCATGGGCAGGATTATCGAAGCCAAGGCCGTCATCTCGGCCGAGGATCGCACCGGCGCGGTATTCGACAAGATCTCGAAGAAGTTCCGCGAGGTCGGCAAGGGGGCCAAGGTCTCTGCCGAGGTCGGGCGCCTGGCAAAGCAGCTCGACGCCGCCAACAACAGCCTCCGCAGCATCGACAAGTTCCGCGGATCGCAGGCGACCTTCGCTCAGGCCCGTGAGCATTTCCGGGGGACGCAGCAGCAGGTAGCCCGGCTCGCAAAGGAGCTAGACGGCGCCCGGAAAGCGGCGGCCGCCTTCGACGGGATCAAGACGTTCTCGAAGGGGAGCGCGATCGCCAGCGAGATGACGGCGGCCCGCAAACGGGTCGCCACCGTCGAGAAGGCCCTCACCGCAGCCCAACGCTCGGTGAAGAGCGCCTCCGAGGTCTACGACGCTCAGGCCGTGGCGCTGAAGGCCTCCAAGCATCACGCCGAGGCCTCGGGCGTCTCGGTCGCCAAGCTCGCGTCCGAGCAGACGCGGCTGAAGAACGTCGTGGAGGACACCAACGCCGCCATGCTGCGGCAGGGCAGCATCCAGCAGGCCACGCACAGCATGACCGCCGGGATGGGGGCGGTCGGCCGGCAGACCTCGGACCAGATCGCCATCAACCGCCGTCTGGCGGACGGCATGAGTGCGCCGGCGCGTGCCGAGAGGGCTGCGCGGCTCCGGCAGGCCCAGGAGGCACAGCAGGCCGAGATCCGGCGCCGAGCGACGGCCAGCGGCGATCTGGTCGCCGGTATGGGCGTCGAAGGCCGGCGCACGGCCCGCCACATCGAGGATGGGCGCCGCCTCACCGAGGGCATGAGCGCTCCGGGGCGCATCGAGCGCGCCGAACGCGAGCGCGTGCGCCGGGATGCCGAAGAGGCTCGGGCCACCGCCCACGCCGAGCGACGCTCGGCACGGCGTGAGGCCGCCGGCACCGTCGCCGCTGGCGCCGGCATCATGGCGGCCCACAAGGGCAAGCAGATCGGCCTCGCCGCGGTCGATGCCGCCGCCGACTTCGATCAGGCCGTCCGCAAGCAGAGGGTCTTCACCGAACTCGACCTGCCCGATCAGGATGGGCTGCTGAAACAGGCCAAGCAGATCGGCCAGGAGACGCAGTTCTCGAACACCGACGTGGTGAAGGCGCAGACCGCCGCCATGCAGGGCCTGCCGGCCGAGTTCGGCTCACAGCTCAAGGCCGAGGTCGCGCAGGGCATCGTCGCCAACGTGCGCAACTATGCGACCCTGATGGAGACGGACCTGAAGGAAGGGGCGGAGACGATCCGCTCCTACCTCCAGGCGACCGGCAAGGACATCTCGACCAAGGAAAAGGCCCTCGCCGAGGCCAACAAGGCCACGAACCAGATGGTCAAGATGGCCAAGCTGGGTGGCATGTCCGGCGAGGACGTCGCCCAGTACATGAAGTACGCGGCGGCCTCCGCGACGGCTTCGGGTCTGACCACCGACACCACCATGTCACTCGGCGCCCTGGCACGGCGCGGCGGCCTGCGCGGCGACGAGGCCGGCGTGTTCATGCGCTCGGCGGCCAACAAGCTCGTCAGCCCCACCAACAAAGGTCTCGCAGCCTACAACGCCGCGGGAATCGAGCATTCGAAGTTCGTCCGGATGCCGGACAAGCTCAGCACGAGCGCTCTCGAAGGCCAGTTCCGGCTCGACATGGGCAAGAGCTTCACCCCCGAGATCCGCAAGAGGGTCGACGCGATCAACGCCGACAAGGCGCTGATCGCCGACCGTGGCAAGTACGTCGAGGCGGTGACGGAAGCCGTCAGCCCCATGCTGGGCAAGACGAAGAAGGGCAAGGTGCGCGCCTCCGACGCCAAGGTCGCGGCAAAGGCGGCGGGGAACTACCACAAGGTCGGCGCCCAGTCGGTGGATGCGGAGGGGCTGCTCGATGCCCTCATGTCCTCGAACGCGACCCTGGCCCAGCTCAACGCCATCCTGACGGACAAGCACGGCGGCAAGGGCGCGATCACCCAGCGCCAATGGGAAGAGTTCAAGGCGTCCCGGGCCCAGATCAAGGCCGCCGGCGACGATCCGGACTATGCCAAGAAGAAGGCCGACGAGATCCTCGCGGGCCTCTACGGCTCGATCACCAACATGAAGGGCTCGTTCGAAAACGCGACCGTTCGCATCGGCGAGGCCATCACCGGACCGGTCAAGGTCATCGCGGACGCCACCGGAAAGGCCGTCGACGGCTTTTCCGGGCTCGACGACAAGACCATCCAGGTCGCTGCCGGCCTGACCACCCTCGGGGCGGCGACGGCCGGTCTCGCCGGCACCATGAAGATCACCGGCGCACTCCTGGGCCTTCCGGCCCTCGCAGCCGGTGCCGGTGTCGTCACGATGCTCGGCACCCTCACCCTTGCGGGTGCGGCCGCGGCAGGTGTGCTCTATGCTCTCGGCGACGAGAAGAAGGGCCTCGTCCACGGCGGCAAGCCCGACATCACGATGAACCCTGGGGACGAGCTGCCGGGCCTCGACGGCTCGACGGCCCTCCCGTCGTGGGCTCCGCCGGCGAAGGTTGGACCGAACACGCCCCTGGTCACGGCCGGCGTACCATCGCTGATCGACGCCGGGCGCAAGGATCGCTCTGCCGCCGTTACGGCTGCGACCAACGACCTCGCGCGGCACCAGCGAGAGCTACAGACCCTTCGGTCGGAGTCCGGTGGCTTGAGCGATCTCGGTCTGCCCGGGGTCGGGAGCGGCCAGGATGCTCGGATTGCCGAGGTGCAGGCGCAGATCCGCCAGGCTGAAGAGCGCCTGAAGGGCCTGCGGCAGAGCACGCCGTCCGTTCAGCCGCCGGTGGGAGGTGGCGGGCTCCCGCCCCTCTCGTCTCAGATGGTCCCCCTGCCGCCGGCACGCCCCGCCGAGTTCGGGGGCAGGACCATCCCCGTCGAGGTGGTGTCGTTGCCCTCGGGGTCGGATCGCTCCGGCCAGGAGCACGCAATCGGCAACACCCTCGACAAGGCAGCCGACTCCGCCACCACGGCGGCGAACGGCGGCAAGCCCATCGAGGCGACGGTCCGGCCTGACCAGATCACCGCCAAGGTGACGGAGATGCCGGCGGTGACGGGCGAGGCCACGGTCACGGTCGACAACCACCACCAGATCACCGTGACCCTCAACACGGACATGCTCGACGCCAAGGTCAACGCGGCGGCGAACAAGGCCGTCGCGAAGATCCCGCTGAACTCGGGCGGGGGCCGGCCGGGTGCCGTGTCCATGCCAGGTGCCGCGAGCGCGCCGGGAGCGAACTGATCCATGCGCAACTGGATGAACACGCTGCGGGGCGCCTCCTACCGGGGCGTCCCGTTCTACGTGGGCGAAGAGGCCATGCCCGACACAGGGCGTGAGGTCGTCGTGCACCGCTACGTGAAGGCGGAGAAGCACGACACCGAGGACATGGGCATCCTGCCCAAGAAGTTCCGGATCAAGGCCTACATCGCCAACGACCAGGCTGACGCGAGCTGCCGAGCCCTCGTCGCGGCATGCTCCACGGCCGGCGTCGCCACCCTGGTGTTGCCGTTCCTCGGCGGTCACCAGGTCCGCTGCACGGGCTGCGGCTCGTCCTGGCGCAAGGAGAAGCTCGGCTACGTCTCCATCGACCTCGAATTCATCGAGGCTGGCGGCGGCGGCAGCGGCTTCCCGGCCATCCCGATCGGGGACCGCATCGCCGCATCGGCCCTCGATGACCTGGCCGGCCTCGTCGAGGACGTCCTCTCCGTCCTGCCCTTCTAGACCTGAGCGAGACCTCCATGGCTGATGTCCCGAGCGGCGCGCTGGCCGGCGCGGCGGTGGCGGCGCGTGCGCTCGCGGGCCTCGTGCAGGCCTTCACGGCGTCGCTGCCCTTGCCCGAGGCGGCCGCCGCCCCGGCGCAGGCGGCCTGCCGCCGCATCGCCCTTGTCGAGGCCCCACGGGTCACCTCGGCCCGGGGCGTGGCGGCGATCGGCTCCGAGCTGGTTACCGTGCTCCAGAGCGCCTCCAGGGCGGCCGAACCGGCGGACGCGAGCGCCGGGCTCTACGATCTCGCCGCCGCCGCCCAGACGGCGTTCCCGGCCTCCGCCTCGCCTGTCCTGACCCGGCTCTACACGCTGGCCCGGGCGCTGGCTGCGGCGATGGAGGTGGCGGCCCTCGGCGAAGCCTTCGTTGCCGAGGCGCGCACCGAGTTCGCCGACCGGCGGGCCGCCACCGAGGCCCGCACCCGGATCACCGAGCAGATGGCCGCCCGCGGCGACCGGATCGCGACCGTGCTCGGGCAGGAGATCTTCGCGGTCCTGAGCACCGCCGCGCGGGAGACCTCCGCCCACCTGGTACGCCAGGCGACCAGCCTGCAGCCGGTGGTGCGGGTCGATGCCGGCCGGTCGTTCCCGAGCACCGCGATCGCCTGGAACCTCTACGGCGACCCGGCCCGCGCCGAGGAGCTGGTGGCCCGGAATCGCGCCGCAACCCCGCTGTTCATGCCGGCCTCGTTCGAGGCGCTGGCCCCCTCCCCTGCGTGAGGTCACCGGATGCCCTTCGTTGAGGAGATCGTCACCCTGGTGGTCGACGGCTACGAGCTGCGCGGCTGGCAAGACGTGTCGGTCGATCGGTCGATGGAATCGGCCGAGATCTCGTTCACGCTCGGCGCCGCGAACCCGAGCTGGTCGGCGGATGCCAAGCGCCTGCGCAAGGGCAAGGAAATCGAGATCCGCACCAGCCCGGCCCGGGGGCCGGCGAAGCCCGGCGGCGGCGAGCTGCTCTGCAAGGGCTACGTCGGCGGCTACGCGGCCAAGTACGGGAAGAAGACGAAGACCGTCACTCTCGACGGCAAGTCCAAGGCGGCCGACGCCGTCGATTGCCACCCGGTGAAGCACAAAACCGGGCGGTTCGAGAAGAAGACCCTCCTGGAGGTCGCGAACGAACTCGACGAGGTTCGTTGCGGGTTCAAGACCGACCAGGACCTGAAGAAGATCGCCAAGGTCCAGCGTCAGCCGACCGACACGATCTTCCAGACCGTGGAGCGCGAGGCGCGCCGCCTCGGGTTGATGCTCGCGGGTGAGCCGGACGGCTCCATCAACATCACCCGGGCCGGCACGAAGCGACACGCCGGGGCCCTCGTCCTCGGCGAAAGCCCGGTCGAGGAGATGGATGTCACCCTCAAGCTCGACCAGAAATTCTCGGAGATCGTCGGGCGCGGCCAGCGGGCCACTGGGACGGGCAAGGATGCCCTGCGCCAGGAGGAACGGGAGACCGATAAGAGCGTCGGTCGGCACCGCCCCCTCCTCGTCCTGCCCGAGGGCGACTGGTCGAAGACCGAGCTGAAGAAGCGCCTGCGCTGGGAGCGCCTACGTCGGGCCGGCAACGGCACCACGATCCGGGTGAAGGTCGCCACCTGGCGCGACGAGGCCGGGATGATTTGGACCCCCGGGTGCCTCATGGCGATCGTCAACGAGCCCGAGGACATTGATGGGGATTACACCCTCTCGACGGTCAATTTCCGCCAGGACGACGAAGGCGGGACTATCGCGTTCCTGAACTTCGTCGATCCCAGAGCCCACGGGGGCAAGAAGGCCGCCGGCAAGTCCGATGCGGTCTTCGATCCCGGTCCTGGCCTCGAAGAGGAGCAGGGCGAGGAATGAGCCGCACCAACATCTTCCGCACCGAGCTGTCGGAGATCAACGACAAGGGCGAGATGCAGCTCGGGCGCGGCTCGGGCTACGCGAGCGAGGACCTCGATAAGGTCCACGTCGTTCGCCAGCACGGTCTCGCCAGCCACGCGCCGAAGGGCTCGCACGGTATCGGCATCGCCGGGTCGGGCGAGCGGGCCCTCGTGGCCTTCCTCGGCCTGGAGCACCCCGACAGCCGGCCCCGCGACCTGAAGCAGGGCCAGACCACCCTCTACGATGACAAGGGCAACGCCACCCGGCTGCTGGGCGCCGACGGCATCTGGCACGACGCCGGCGACCGGCCCCAGAAGATGACCGGCAAGACGCTGGAGCACAAAGCCACCGGCAAGGCCAGTTTCGGCGGCGAGGTCACGTATCTCGGCGGCAACGGCTCCGACGGCACCTATGCGCCGGTGATGACCACCGCCGGCCCCTCCTCGACCGTCTTCGCGAAGGTCTGACCGATGCCGTCTCCCCTGCCCTGGCGCCCGATCTCCGAGGCCTCCCCGGATCTCGAGGAGGCCTTCGTGTTCGATCCGGACAATGCCTACCTCGAAGCCCCATGCTCAGGACGTGAGCGTCGGATGACCGACGAACGCATGCAGTGGGCACGCCGGGGCGACAACGGGGAGTGGTGGGTTTCGTTCTACCAGGGCGATTACAGCATCACCCCGACGCACTTCCTCGATCCCGCGGTTCCCGAAGGCTACCCGGCCCTCCTAGACCCAGCACCTTTCGTTGCTGCCGAGAACGCCCGCGCGGCGGCGGCACAGCAGGAGCGAGAGGCCGAGGCGAAGCTGGCCGCTGAGCTGGGCGACGGCCTCACCAAGCATGAGCGGGCCTGGAAGCAAACCTGCGAGGCCTACTGGGCAGCGCAGGTGAAAGCCGCCCACGGGCCTTAAGCCTCTCGCACCATCCCCGAAGGGGCCACCATGCAGCTCACCCTCACGCCGCTCGCGGATGCGGGCGTTGCGGTGCTGCCGCCTGACATCGTCTGGAACGGCATCGTGGGCGACTTCGCCCTCTCGGCCGGCGGCGACGAGGGCGGCGCCGGCGGCCTGCGCGCAGCGAATCCGCTGGCCACCGCCGTCATCATGCTCCTGTTCACGGACGCCCGGGCGGAGACCTACGACCTGCGCGCCGAGCACCGTGGCGATCGCCGCGGCTGGGTCGGCGACGGTTTCGACGTCGACACCGCCCAGGGCGAGGCGCCGCTGGGCTCCAAGCTATGGATCTTCCGTCGACATGAGCTGACGGACCTCACCGGCATGGAGATGGCGGCCGAGGCCGAGCGCGCGTTGCAGCCGCTCATCACCCAGGGCGCGGTCGTCACGATCAAGACCGCCGCCACGGTGAACAAGGCCGCAGGCCGCATCGCCCTGCGGATCGCCCTCTACGGCCGGGACGGCCGGGAGGCCTACTCCGACCAATTCGACCTGCTCTGGAGGCGTGCCGATGGCGGGCTATAGCATCCGCTCGCTCGACGAGCTCTCGCGCCAGGCGCGCGGGTTCTTCACCGGGGCGATCGAGGGCGCCATCGCCTCGGTCTGGGCCAATACCTTCACGGTCTTCGGCAAGGTCCTGGCCGCGTGCGGCTTCGAACAGGAGCTGCGCCGGAAATGGCTCTTCGCCCAGATCTTCGCCTCGACGGCGGACGAGGTCTGGCTCGCACGCCATGCCTTCGAGCTGGGGCTGAAGCGTTACACCGCCCTCCCCGCCCTCGGCTCGGCCACCTGGCCGGCGGCGCCCGGGACCGTGGTGCCGGCCGGCCTGCAGCTGACGCGGGCCGACGGCGTCACCTTCACCACGCTGAAGGACGCGTCCGCCGACGGCAACTCCGTGACCCTGACGTTGCAGGCGGACGAGCCGGGCAGCCTCGGCAACACGGACGCAGGAACGCTGCTCACCTTCGTGGACGCGGTCGACCTGCCCGACGGCATCACCGGCGCCGGCCTAGTCGACGCCGACGGCCTCGGCGGCGGGGCCGACCCGGAGAAGCTGGAGGCGTTCCGCGCCCGCGTCCTGAGCCGCAAGCGCAAGCCCCCGCAGGGCGGCTCGGCACCGGATTACGAGACCTGGGTCCGCGAGGCGCTCGGCGCCGTGGTGGACCGGGTCTACGTGGCCTCGTTCGCCAACGAGACCCGTAGCGTCTGGGTCGCCTTCACGGTCACCGACCAGCCCAACGGCATCCCAACGCCGGCGCAGGTCACCATCGCCCAGGCGGCAATCAACGATCCGGTGCGGCGCCCGCTCTGTGCGCGGGCCTACGCCATCCGCCTGCAGGCGCTGCCGATCCCGGTGCAGATCAAGGCCCTCCGGCCGGACAACACCGACACCCGGATCTCCGTAGAGACCGAGCTGGCCGCGACGTTCGCGGATCTGGCCGAGCCCGGCCTGCCGTCGGGCGACACCACCCTCTCGAAATCCTGGCTCACCGAAGCGGTGAGCCGAGCCGTGGGAGAGGGGCGCCACCGGATGCCCCTGCCCCTCGACGACATCACCGTGCCAGCCGGCTACCTGCCGGTGCTCGGCCCCGTCACCTACACCGACTGAGGCCCACCATGGCGCAGCAGCATCTTCGCTACGGCGCGTCGGAGAACGACGGCACCGGCGACCCCTTCCGCGACTTCGCGGAGAAGACGGAAAGCAACTTCTCGGAGCTGTATCGCCGGATCGAGGTCCTCCTCGATGGCGCCGACGCGGACATCGACACCATGGCGAAGGTCGCCCAGGTGATCCACACCTTCTACGACAAGGTGAACGCCGTCCCCTCGGCGGCGGCTATCTACAAGTCCATCGCCGACGCGGCGGCGGCGGTCACGGCCCTCGTGCCGACCCCTCAGCAGATCCAGGACAACATTGCCGCCGCCATCGCGGCGGCGGTGGCCACCCAGCTCGCCGTCATCGCGGCCGGGCCGGTCGTGTCCGTCAACGGGCGCAAAGGAACGGTCACGGTCGCGGAGATCACGCCGGATCAGGTCGCGGCTATCGCGTCCAATACGGCCGCCATCGCCGCCAAAGCCGACGCCTCGGCTGTACCCACCCGAGGCCAGATCGTCGGCCTCTCCTACGGCTCTGACAGCCTTTCCTGAGGACCGAACATGGCCCTGAATCCCAATCCCGCACCGACCTATGCTATCCCGTTCGCGCTCATTCCGGCAGTTCTGCCGACTGCGGCGAAGACCACGTTTGTCGACGTCACCAGCGCGGTGAAGGTGGTCGACACCGTTGCGGTGGGACGCTTCGTTGCCGTCTCCAGCATAACGGTGGAGGCTACGGCGAACCTGAGCATCGGCAAGCTCGTCGCCTACCTCTGGAACGGCTCGACGCTCATTGAGGCCGCCAGCGTCGCGCACGCGTCGATCACATCCAGCACCACAGCAGCGGCACAGATCGTCTTCGACAAGGTGACTGGCACGGTGCCGATCTACGTGTCCGAGGGCTGGTCCCTCTACCTCGCCACGCTGGTCGCTCAGCCCGCAGGCTCGATGCACGCCACCGGCAACGGGAAGCAATTCTGATGGCGATGGAGGCGTTTGAGGAAGATATCGCGCGCCCGTTCGGGGTGGCTCCGCGCGGCACGCCAGCAGGCCCGAGGCTCATCGCGATCCTCAAGCCCCGCGACACATCGTGGGTGGTGCCGAAGGTCAGTAAGTACACGTTCTATGTCTACGGGCCGGGCGGCAACGGGCAGGGTGGCGGCTTCGCGCGCAAAACCATTTCTTTGCCAAAAGGCATCGTCATCGCATCATCGATCAACTTTGGTGCCGTCGCAGGCGATGGAGTCATTGAGCTTACTGGCTACACGGCGACCACCCTTTCGGGGGGCGGTCTCGCGATCAGCGTTCTCGGAACGGAGGTCACGGGTGGCGACCTGAATGTCCCCGGCACATCCTCTTTCTCCGGCGGCGACGGCAGCCTATTCGGCGGCTTCTACGGCATGATTACGGCCGGCGGCGGTGGCCCTATCACCTACGGGCTCACGCCCGGCGGGCCGATGCAAAACTCCACCTATGGGCGTGGCGGCTCCGGCGAAATCCGCATCGTGGATGAAACCCCATGACGTACCAGCACATCCTCCTCGCCACCCTCGATTTCATGGGTCCGCCGGGGCCGGTGGCGCCTGAAGTCGCGAGCTGGCCCGACGAGGCATTGCGCAACCTCGACGGGACGGACGAGCGGTTTGGCCTTCAAGACACGGCGTTCTGGCCGCTCGTGCTCACGTCGCCAGCCTTCGAACCGGCAACCGAAACCCTCACCGACGAGATCGTCGGCCGTGTGGCGGATCGGACGGCGTTCCGTGTCACCGCCACGCGCGGCAAGCGGCTCCTCACCGCCGCCGAGCTGGCCGCGCGTCGGGCCGAACTCCTCGCCTACGTCGGCGAGGCCCGGTACGCCCGCGAAATGGCCGGCGTCACGGTGCCGGGCGGCTTCCGGGTGGCCACCGACGACCGATCCAAGCTCCTCCTCGCGGGCTCGCGGATCAAGGCCGAGGCCGACCCGACCTACTCCACGAAGTGGAAGGTGAGCCCGACCGACCGCGTCGAGGTCCCAGCCTCTCAGATCATCGCCATGTCGGACGCGGTGCTGGCCTTCGTGGACGCGTGCTTCGACGCGGACGACGCGGCCTGCGCGGCGATCCTCGCCGGTACGATCACGACCCGGGCCGAGGTCGACGCCTTCATCGCCCACGCCCTGCCGTAGGCTCCGCCATGGCCGACGACTATCTGCCCAGCGGCCCCCTCGACGGGGCCGTGACGCTCATGGCCTCGCAGCACGACCCGGCCACGGGGCGGTGGCGGCGCCGGCGCGTTTCCATCAACGAGGTGGCGGCCTTCATCCTGGCCGGACAGGCGGCGCGAGATGCGGCGCAGGATGCGGCCCTGGCGGCGGAGATCCGGGCCAGGGGCGCGGCCGACGCGGCCGAGGCGTTGGCGCGGAGTGACACGGCCACGGCCCTTAGCGCCGAGGTCCAGGCCCGGCGCACGGCCGACGCAGCCGAGGCGAAGGCCCGAGGCGACGCGGACACCGCCCAGGCCGCCCGCGCGGCGGCCCTGGAAGCCAAACCCGAGGAGGCCGCCGCCTTCACCGCCTCGGCCAAGCTGCCGGCCCTCACGGCCCTCCTGCCCGTCACCCTCACCCTCACCGGCCTCGTGCCGGCGCGGGCGGGCGACGTGCTCCGGGCGGGCGAGCGGGTCGTGGTGGCGCCGGCCGCCGCCCTGCCGGCCGGCCTCAACATCGCGGCGGCCTTCGTGTCAGCCGACGGTGTCGTGTCCGTGCAGCTCACCACCGGGCTCACCCTCGCCGCCGGGGCCGCCCCCATCGGCTGGAACATCACCGCGTTGCGCTGAGAAGCGCGGCGCCCCGCCCGCTCGCGCGAGAGGTGCCTGTGTCGCTTCCGACTCCCTTGAGCGCAACCGCCGACACCACCACGGTCACCGCCGATTCCCGACGCGTGACCATGGACCGGGTCGGCCAGAGCGCGACCCAGCCGGGCTGGCCCTGTGCCCTGCTCGGCTCCGAGCCACCGTCGGTCGCCGATCGGCAATCCGATCCCACCGCCGACGAGGTCCTTCCTGCGGTCCTTGCGCTGGCCCCGCGCGGGCCCGCCTGGGGCACCGATGAAGCCGGCGGCGGCAAGGGCGCTTCGCCCTTGATGCGCAAGGTCTGGCGCGCCGTCGCCGACTGGCTCGCGGACATCAACCGTCGTGACTTCGAGGTGGCCACGCAGGCGTTTCCGTCTGCCGTCACCATCGGCCTCGACGACTGGGAGAATGAGCTGGGGCTGCCGGACGCCTGCCTCGGCTCGCAAAGCGGAATCGCGGCGCGGCTCGCGGCGATCCGCACCCGCTTCGGCGCCCAGGGCGGCACGTCGCGCGACTACATGATCTGCCTCGCGGCGGCCCTGGGCTACGCCATCACCATCGAGGAGCCGACGCAGTTCCTCATCGACGACAGCGAGGTGACCGACGGCGCCGTCGAAGAGGGGTATTTCACCTGCGACGACGGCATGTGCGACGCCCCGATCGAGACCTTCGCGCTCACCAGCCGTCCGGGCGTCTACGGCGACGAGGTCGCCGGCGGCATCATCGAGGACGGCTTCGCTTGCGACGACGGCGAACTCGACGCCGACGAGCTGGAGACCTTCGAATCCGATCCGGACGGCGACGTCTGGCAGTTCTGGATCGTCCGCGTGCGCTCGCTGGCTGAGACGTGGTTCACCACCGCCGGCGGCGACATCACCGAAGCGAGTTTCGCCGTCGACGACGGCGAACTGGATGCCGACCCCCTCGAGGTGTTCACCCTTCCGGTGAGCGACCCGGCCGACCTCGCCGATGGCGGCGAGTGCGATGGTGATCCCATCGAAGGCTTCGCCGCGGCCGAGGACCTCGAATGCGTCCTACGACGCGCCTGCCCGCCCCATACCAGGGTGGTGTTCTCGTACGAGCTGGCCGCCTGAGCCGCCGGCCTACCGTCTGATCGCCCGCCACGGGCCTTCGCAAGTCCCCGACCTCCCTGCGTCGACCCGACCGGCCGCCCCCACGCGCCGGATCGCGTCCGCATGCCTACCGCCCAGGACGTGACGCCCCATGCTCTACAATCCCCCCACCGGCGCGACGAACCCGAACGCCCCCTACGTCGGCAAGAACGTGGCGGCCGGCCAGCAGGGATCGAAGATCCCGCCGAAGGCCGTGGAGACGCCCCAGCGTGAGATCGTCAACGCGATCATCGAAGCCGGCCTCAACCCCTCGAACGACGATCTCGGCCAGCTCCTGCGCGCGATCCGCTCGGGCAAACTCACGACCTACGAGGACTCCTCGACGGTCGCGAACATCATCGTGATCAACCCGCTGACCCCGCACACCCTGCTGTTCCGGGGGCTGCCGTTCCGGGTGTTCCCGCGCAACACCAACACCGACCAGTGCCAGCTCGTCGTCAATCAGATCGCTGGCGTGCCCCTGCAGCGGCGCGACGGCACCGCGCTCCAGGCGGGCGACGTTCAGGCGGGCGTGCCGTTCGACTGCGTCTTCGACGGCTTCGTGATGCGCATGTCCGGCTTCGCCCAGTCGGAGGTCGCGAAGATCGTGAACGGGCCGGTGCTGTGGGTCCGGACCGACGGCAGCGACAAGCCGAGCACCAAGGGCGAGGGCAACAACGCTGCGCAGGCGTTCAAGACCATCACCGCCGCGCTCACCTACGGCATCAAGAACCTGAACTACACCGCGTCGTCCCTGACGATCGCCCTCGGGGTCGGCGGCATCTACGACGCTCCCCTGACGCAGGGCATCTTCGGTTCGCAGGCCACCCTCCTCGGCGGCCTCGGCACGGTGGCCATCGTCGGCGACGTGCTCAACCAGGACAGCTACGTCGTCACCGGCAACGGCGCGCCGGGCAATTCCGGCATCATCCACTCGTCGTTCGGCACGAACCTGACCCTGAAGGGCTTCACGGTTCAGAACAACAGCGCCGACAGCTTCCACAACGTCACCGCCGCCTCGAACTCGACCCTCTACCTCGAGAGCATGACCCTGTCAGGCCTTAACGGCTCCAACTCGGCGGCCATCAACGCGGCCGGCGGCGCGAACGTGACGGTTGGGCCGAACAACAAGCTCAGCCGGTCGTGCGGGTACTGCTTCTTCTCCATCGGCGGAGAGATCCGGCTGCTCAGCGCCTTCACCATCGTGGGCGCGCTCAGCATCGGCGTCGAGTTCGCGCGCAGCCAGGGCAACGGCAAGATCTTCTGCCCGGGTGGCGCGTCGGTGCAGGGCGGCTCGGTGACGGGCAAGCGGTTCCAGACCCTCAACGGCGGCATCATCAACGTCTTCGGCCAGGGCGCGAACTTCTTCCCCGGCACCGTCGCCGGCACCTCGACCGTCGCCGACGCCTACAACTAGGCCGCCCTCCCCTCCTTCCGAACCAGCCGCTTGCGCGGCCGTGCCCGGCCGGGCGCGGCCCGCTCGCGCATGACCATGCCTGGAGCACCTGCCCATGTCCGATTCCGCCGCCGTGATGCCGGACTCCCCGCCCCTGTGGGAGGAGACCCCGGCCCGCCCCATGGCCACCTACATCCCCGCCGATTGGTACTGGAAGCGGTCCGACGGCATGTACTGGTCGTCCGCCCGCCTCACCTTCGTGAACGCCGGCGACAAGGACTATCGCGACTGGCTCGAGGCCGATCTCGGCCGGACGCCCAGCGCCTACCCGCGCGACGCCGCGGGTGCCGAGAGCGTCGACGCCCTGGCCGAGGCCCTCGCCCCGTACCCGGACGCCTTCGCCAGCCTCGCCGACTACGTGTCCTCGCTGCGCTACGCGGCCGAGGTCGCCGGCATCGAGGTGGGCGGCATGCAGATCGCCACCGACCGCGAGAGCCAGGGCCTGATCAACGGCGCCTACAACCTCGTCGGCGCAAAGCCGGACATGACCATCCGCTTCAACGTCGGGGGTAAGTCGACGCGCCTCGACTCCGCAGCGGTTCACATCGTGGCGATCGCCGTCGGCGAGCACGTGCAGGCCTGCCGCGAGCGGGAGGGCGATGTCCTCGACGCCATCGAGGCGGGCACGATCAAGACCCGGGCGGAGGCCCTGGCGGCGTTCACCGCCGTCTGAAGCCCCTCCCCTTCCCAAGCCGACCGCGCCGCCTCCGGGCGGCATTTTCATGCCCGGAGGTCCCGATGTTCCTGAAGCGCCTCGCGCTCCGGGCCGCCCTCGCCTGCGCCATGCTCGCGAGCACGCCCGCCTGCGCCGACTGGATCGGCCGCGCCTCGTTCTACGGCTACGAGAGCGGCACCCGCCGCGCCGACGGCAAGCCGTTCGTGCCCACCCAGCTCGGCGCCGCGCACTGGACCCTGCCACTCGGTACCCGGGTCCGCGTCACCGACCTCGCCACCGGCCGGCACGTCGACGTCACCGTGAACGACCGCGGGCCCCACCCGCGCCTTCACCGCCTCATCGACCTGTCGCTCGGCGCTGCCCGCGCCCTCGGCATCACGCAGCGCGGCCTCGCCACCGTGAGCGTCACCGTCCTCGGCTGACCTCCCACTCTGGAGATCCACCATGACCACGTCTCCCGACGCGGGCGCCTTCGCGCGCCTGCGAGCGGCCGTCGGCGCGCGCCTTGCCGCCGTCACCGCCGCGCGCCTGCGCCTGCACGACAACTGGCGCGCCCTCCTCCGCCACGCTTGGAGCATCCGCCTCGCGCTGATCGCCGCCGTCCTGTCCGGCATCGAGGTGGCGCTGTCGGTGTTCACCTCGAACCCGCCCATCGCCGCCGGCACCTTCGCGGCCTTGTCCGCCGTGGTGACCGTTGCGGCGGCCGTGGCCCGGCTGTTCGCCCAGCAGGCTGTGACGCCGGAGGCCGCGTCGTGAGCCGCCTCGTCACCAAGAAGACCAGCCTGTTCGGCGTCGTCGTGCTCCTCGCGACGGCTGCCGGCACCATGGCCGTCAACCACACCGGCGCCGAGGAAGGCCTTCGCCTGAAGACCTACCGCGACATCGCGGGAATCCCGACGGATTGTTACGGGGAGACCCAGGGCGCAAAGATGGGGCAGACCTTCACCAAGGCTGAGTGCGACGCCAAGCTCCTGCGCCGCCTCGACGAGTTCTCGGGCAAGGTCGAAGCCTGCATCAAGCAGCCCATGTCCGACAAGACCCTCGTGGCGTTCGTGGGCCTCTCCTACAACATCGGCTCGGCCGGCTTCTGCAAGTCCACCACCGCCCGGCTCTACAACGCGGGCAGCTTCGCCGACGCCTGCCGGGCCATGGGCGCCTGGAACAAGGCCAAGGTCAACGGCGTGCTCCGGCCCGTGACGGGTCTCACCAACCGTCGCGCCCGTGAGACGGCATTGTGCCTGGAAGGCCTGAAGCGGTGATCGCCGCCCTCGCCCTCCTCCAGAACGCCTGGACGGCGTTCTCCCCGCTGGCGGCGGTGGCTGGCCTCGGCGGTGTCGCGGCGCTCGTCCTGGCCCTCGTTGGCCTCTCCTGGCTGCCGGGCTTCCTCAAGCGCCCCCTCGTCGCCGTGGGCGTCATCCTCATCGCCGGCGCCGCGATCTATCAGGCCGGCACCGCCAAGGGCGCTCACGATGCCTTCGCGCGCGACGCGGCCCGCGCTTTAGCGGCCGAGCAGACGCGCACGGCGGTCGCGCGGCAGATCACCGACCGGATCGCCGTGCAGGCCGTGCGCGACGTGGCTGCGGCCCAAGCCGATGCCCAGAAGCTGAAGGACCTCAACGATGCGCTTCGCGCCGATCCGCACCGCAATCGCGTGTGCCTTCCTCGGGACCTGTCTCGCCGCCTGCGTGACCTCTGACGGCGTGCCGGCGATCGATCCGCGCGCACCCGGCATCCGCGTCACCCTGCCGGAGGCGCCGGCCGACGTCGGGCCGTGCTTGCGCCAGGCCTTCCCGGAGATCCCTGACCGCGCCCTGACCCGCGCCGACATCGTACGGATCATCGGGGCGGCAAAGGTGCTGGACCGGGCGAAGACGGCTTGCGGCGCGCGCGCCGTGGCCTGGATCGACGCCGTCCGGCGCGACCTCGCCCGCTGATACCCTCCCCCGCCAACGGGGGAGGGGCTGAACTCGCGCGCCCCCTCCCCGGCGCGCCACCATGGCCCGCTGGGGGCGAAAGTAATGGCTGAAACCACGATTCAGGTCGCGCCGCAGGGCTCGGTCCCCGATGCCCTCGGCATCCTCCTGTCGATCGAGAAGATGCGCGGCGACACCGTCGCGCAGCTCGCCCGCATTGAGGAGCGCCAGGTTGCCCTCGTGAAGGCGGACGAGAACGCCCAGAAGGCGGCCGATCACCGGCACGGCAACGTCATGCAGGCGATCAGCGCGTTCGTTCCGCGCAGCGAGATCGAGAAGGACAACAAGGCGATCCACGAGCGGATCGCGGCGCTCGAGGGGCGCGTATCCACGGTCGAGAAGAAGCTCTGGGGCGCCCTGGTCGGGGTGGTCGCTGCGTTCGGCGGCACCTTCCTCAGCATCTTCGGCGTCCACGTGAAGACCTGAGACCATCCGCGCCCCGGAGCTTCGGCTCTGGGGCGCTTTTTGCGTTTCAGGCCCCCTGCAGGCTCTCGGCGAAGTCCTCCGGGATTTCCCCGAACTGGCCGAGGATCGTGGCCGCCTCCAGCTCGCCCGTTTCGTCGTCGGCCACGACCTTGATCGCGGCCGTACCGGGCAGCCGGCCGGCCATGGCCTCCGCCTTCTTCAGAGCCCCGTGCTCGGTCACCGCCACCTCGCGGTCGCCCGGGATCAGGCGCTTGCGCTTGATGGTGAAGGTCTGGACCAGGAACGTCGTTTTCATCGCCATCGGATCACACTCCACCCCAAGGCGCCGGAAGGCGCCATCCCCGCTATCCACAAGCGGCATCCACGAGCTTGACCGTGGAACCGTTCGCGCGCTTGTTCCCTTTCTGTTCTATCACGGAAGGATGCAGCGGTGGGCCTTTTTCAGGTCGCGGAGCTTGTGAGGGATGGGGACAACCTCGTCCGGATTCCGATCATGGGACAGGCGCTCTGCGCCGGCTTCCCATCACCGGCCGACGACTTCCTCGAGGGTGCGCTGGAGCTGCCGCGCTGGCTCGCTCCGAACCCGCCCGCGACCTTCGCCTGGAACATCTCGGGCGACTCCATGCGGGCGGCCGGCATCTTCGACCGTGATCTCGCGGTGGTGGATCGCAGCATGAAGCCTGGCAACGGCAGCGTGGTGGTGGCTGCGATCGACGGTGAGATGTCGATCAAGCGCCTGCGCATCGAGGGCAACGTCACCTGGTTGGCATTCGAGAACCCCGACCTCCCAGCCTTCAGCGTTGCCGAGGGTGCGGACGCTGAAATTTGGGGTGTGGTCCGGTTCTCGATCCGCTGGCACATTGCCCGTACCGGGCTGGTCAGGTGAGGCACTAACGACCCCGCCGCCCGATCTGATCACGGGCCGGCGGGGTGGGACGCCCATCTCACGCTCGAGCCGGTATGCAACTTGGCTCGACGGCAGGATGCGGCCGGCGGGTTATCGTCAGCTCAAGGGAGCGGACGCGCGCGCCTCCCGATTCGGGATCACACCTTCTCCGGCCGGGCGAGGAGGATCGCGGTGCGCACGGCGGCGCGCTTCAGGTGGTCCGTCGCATCCTTGTTGGCGGTCGTCACCGAGGCCCACTCGTGCGCGCGCACAGCCTCGGCGAGGTCGATCCGATAGCCCTCGCCGAACAGGAACGCCGAGGTGCTCGGATCGGCGATGAAGGCGTCCACCGCGGCCGCGATATCTACGTCGGTCACGGCCTTCGCCTTGAACAGCTCGCCGGTGGTCTGAGGTGCGTTGGCCATGCCAGCCAGATAGGGCAGGGGCCGGCAGCGCCAAGCTCAGCGTGGCGGAGGTCGCCTCCGCCCTATTCCGGTATCCGCGCCAGGATGGCCGCTGCCATCGCACAACCGGGCTTGTGGCCCTCGCCGTCGATCTTGGCCGCGCCGCAGCATTGGCAGACGTGCCATGCCCCATCCGTAGCCTTGCACGGCTCACGGCCCGACCATTCCGCCTCGCGCAGCTCGGCAAGCGATGCCGTTGCCAGATCGGGAAGCGGCTCCACGAGGAAGCCCCGGACTGTGACCGCCTGCCCTGCGATGCTGAGCGTGGCGCCGGCGAACGTGTATCTGCTCATTTGGTTCGGCTCCTTTCCCCTCCGCCCTACTCGGCGGCCAAGCCGGCCGGCTTCGGCAGCGCCCAACGGCTGAAACCGAAACGGGTGGCGGCAAGCTGCCAAAGCTCGGCGTCCTCGCCCCGTGCCTCGCGGGCTCGCTCGATGTTCCGCAGTTCGCCGTTGATCCTGTCGAGCGTGTGTTGTCTCATCTGATGCCTGCCGACGTACTGCCCGAGCGCGCGATCCACCTCGGGTCCGTACCAGTCGCGAACGATGAGGCTGCACCGCTCCGCAAAGAGGTCTCTCAGCTCGGGCGGGACCGCGAAATAGATGCTCCGCGGGTCCCCGCTCGCTTCGTCCCGCACGTTGGGCAGGGGGAGCGTCATGTTCGCGGTTGAGGGGTCCTGCTCGCTCGCCACGACAATCGGGGCTCGCCCGCGAAGGTGCTCGATCACGTCGCCGAGCAAGCCGGGGCCTAACAGCCACCGACCGTCCCGCTCCCAAATTTCCGCAAAGGTCTGCATCGCCTTCCCTCCTCAGTTTGGCGGGTCTCTCCTCCGCCCTGCGGCTAAGCAGATTTGCATCGCAGCGAAGCCTCAGCCCCCATTCCACACCACATCTGCGGCGCGCTGGGCCCGGGCCCTCAGGCTGCCGCTGCACGCGCTCGAGTAAGGGCCAGAAGCACCGGACCCAGACTGTACCGCCCTGCCCTCTTCCGCTCCACCAGCGTGCGCAGGTAGCCCCCAGGGCTCTTGATGTGTTCGGCCCGCTGCAGGATGGCCGCCATCGTCGCCGCTGCTGCATCAGGCCCCATGACGTCCTGGGCGTCGCGCCAGGCGCTCGGACTGATGCCCATCATGCCCCGGACAAGGTCCGCGACGTCGGCAAGGTCCCGCCACGAACGGATGCCGTTGCGGGCGTAGTCGACGATGTCGGGGCAGGCGTTCAGCACCATCCCGAGTGGGTAGGTCGTCGCCGTCCCGCTCCCCCCTTCCGGACGTGCCCTGCCCCCGGCTTCTTCTCTATCCCCGATAGCCATTCCAGAATCTAAGGCCTCTGGTTTTGAACTCTGACTGTGCTGCTCACTACGATCAGCACTGGCGTTCGATTCTCGTGTTTCGTGCCGAACTGTCAGGGACTTGCTCACATCGGCCACCAGGGCCGTCAGGGCGGTGCGGATGCTCTCCAGCTCCAGGAGGCGAGGCGCGCGCGTCAGCCCGCCCAGGATCGCCTCGTAGCGGGCGCGATAGCCGGTCCAATCTGCCGCGATCCCGGACTCGATCCCGGCGAGGATGAGTTTCGCCGCGTCACGGCGCAGGATCGTCACAGCCTCGCGGGCGAGGTGCAGCGTGCGTCGCTCAGCCTGGATCCGCTCGGCCTGGGCCTCGAACTCGGCTGCGCGCGCCACGATCGGGATGAGGTCGAAGCCGAAGGCCTGCGCGACCACCCCGCCCTGCCCTTTCCGGGCGTAGCGTTTGCCGTTCGGGCTATCCCGCCGGATGATCAGCCCGGCCTCGACCAGCGCGGCAAGGTGCCGACGCAGGGTCGGCCCTGCCATTCCATGCGCGCGCAAAGCGAGCTGCGTGTTCGAGGGGAAGACGACAAGGCCAGCGCCCTCTCCCGGCATCAGGGCCGTCTCGGGATGGAAGCTGAGGAGCGCGTTCAACACGGACAGCGAGCGGTCGGATACGCCGAGCCAGTCTTTCGCCTGGGCGATGTGTCGGAAGACGGCCCATTTGTCGACCGTGGCATCGCGCGGGCATGCGGCCGCGTTCGCCTGCGCATCGATCTGCGCAGCCGTCAGCGAACGCCGCCCGAAGGGCGTCGTGATGTGCAGGTTCATCGTCGGTGTCGGGCACCGGGCAAGCCGAAGGCGTTCGCCAAAACGGCGTCCTGACTCTTGACGGGAGCTGTCGGAAGTGGGATTCTCTGTTTGCTGAAGACGGAGAAGGCTTCCGGGACGGAAACGTCTTGGGGGCCTTTTTCTTTTGCGGTGCGTCGTCCTCTATTCGGGGTTGCGGGCGGGGTTACGCCTTGCGAGCGCGATGCTCGGCAAGGATCTCTGCGAACCGGCTCATGAGGTGGTCCCCGAGCTCTGGTTCTAATTCCTCATTGATCGTCAGGACGAACCGGTTGTCGGCGCGCTCGATGCGCGCGACGGCCCGCCCCTCCCCGTCGAGCCAGTCCTTAGGCTTCGCCTTGCGCTTGCCCGTCGGCTTGGCGCTGACCGCCGCCAGGACGGCAGCGAAGCGCTCGTCCGTGGACATGGCCTGAAACGCCTCGTCGCCCATCAGCCGGTCGATCGCCGCCCGCCCCTTGGACTGGACGCGCTCGGCCAGATCCATCCAGCGCGGCCGCCCCGCCTTCGGCGCCGGCCCGATGGCCGCGACGATGTCCTCGGGGATGGTCCGCGCGACGGTGATGAACCGGGACACGTTGGGCAGATCGGTCGCCATGGCCGCGCAGATCACCTCGCGGGGGAACGACCGCATCTCCAGCCGCAGGGCGAAGAAGGCCCGCTCGATGTAACTGAGGTCGCGTCGGTCCAGGTTCTCCTTGCCCTGGGCCACGACCAGCTCGTCGTCCGTAAGCGGCCGGATGACCGCGCGGACCTTGGTGCCCAGCTCCGCCGCCGCCCGGACGCGGCGATGCCCGTAGGCGATCTGGTACCGGCCCGGCGACTCCGGATGCGGCCGCACCAGGATCGGGACTTGCTGCCCGCTGCGCATGCTCTCGACGAGGCCGGCCATGGCAGGGTCCGTCGCGTCGGACACGCGGTCCGCCACGAACGAGCCGTCGATTTGCGCGGTATCTAACTCGGCGACGACGGAGCCGGTCTCGACGTTCTCGGCTGAGCGAGCCCGGGCCTTCAGGTCGTCGAGTGTCGCGCCCATCGCACGAACGGCCCCGCTGCGCGCACGCACGGGGCCGAGGGCCGGGGGAGGGACCGGCGGATTGTCAGCTGACAACTCCGGCGGGGGCGGCGCGGGCGGATTGTCAGCTGACAATCGCTCCGGCGGCTTACCGCCAAACAGCGCGTCGAGGGAGGTCTTGCGGCTCATGCCCGGCCCCACGCGTGCCGGATCATGCCCTCGATCTCGCCGTTGACTGCCTCCAGCGATTCGACCGCGCGATCGTAGGTCGAGCGGGTCATGGTCTCCCGTCCGATCTCGTAGAGCGTCTGCTTCGACAAGCCGGCATCCGACACCGCCGAGGACTTCAGCATCGTGGCGTTCAGCACCGCTTCGCCGAACAGGTGGCGGAGGAGGGTGACGACGCGGGTCTGCGGCGTGTCCTGCGGCTCGTACCGGGTGACGAGGAAGCGAACTGCATCGAACTGGATCTCGCCGCCGGCCTCGCGCACCACCGAAAGGAGGTCGCCCGTCATCGTCAGGAACTGGGACATCGAGGCGATGTCGAGCATCTGCGGGTGGACGGTGATGAGCAGCGACGTGGCGGCGTAGAGGGCAGCCAGGGTCAGAAAGCCGAGCTGCGGCGGGCAGTCGATCACGACGACGTCGTAGCGGTCCTCGACGGTCTGGAGCGCGTGGCTCAGGCGCTCGAAGAAGAGCTGGTCTCGGTCGTCCCGGCGGTTGAGCGCCTTCGGCGTCTCGTGCTCGAACTCCATCAGCTCGAGGTTGGCCGGGATCAAGTCGAGGCCGGTGAAGTAGGTGGGCCGGATGATCTCGGCGATCGGTCGCCGCTCGGGCCCGTACCGCAGGGCGCCATAGAGCGTCTCGTTGGGCCCCACCTCGATCTCCGGCTGCACGCCGTGCAGGACCGAGAGACTGGCCTGGGGGTCGAGGTCGATGGCCAGAACCCGGTAGCCGCGCAGCACCAGGGATTGCGCTAGGTGGGCGGCCGTGGTCGTCTTGCCGGAGCCGCCCTTGAAGTTCACCACGGAGACGACCTGGAGGTGCTCCCCCTCGGCGCGCCAGGGCTTGTAGGCGCGCCCTGTCCGAGAGATCGCGGTCATGTGCGCGCGCAGTCCGTGGATGTCGGCGAGGGTGTACGACCGGCGGCCGGTGGGCGAGACCTCGGGGAGGGGACCATCGCCGGCTAGCGAGAGCTGGCGCAGGCGGTTGTCGGTCACTCCGATGATCTTGGCCGCCTCCCCCGAGGTGAACCGGCGGAGCGTCTTCACGGAATCGGGACTGAACAGGGCCTCGGACAGCGTCCGGAGCTTCTCGCGCAGGATCGAGGCGTACTCGTCGATGACTTCGCCGCTTGTCGCCCCGCCCACGTGGATCGGTCGTTGCAGCATGGTTTGCGCGTCCACGTTCCGAACCCTCGCTTCCGTTTTTAACGTCGATTGACGCTATAAACGCGAAGCTTCACCACGTGCAATGATTCGGTAACGAGAGTCGAGTCCTGCGCGAGCCGGTTGCAAGCGACCAGGCGGACTCCGGTGTGGAGGAACTACCGACGCGGATCGGCGTTTGGCGGGCCCTACAGGCCGGCGGCCGCCTCAACGGCCGCCCGGCGGAGGCGCCGCCACAACCGGCTTTCGCGTGCGCCGTAGCAGCCGACCCCGCGCCGATACCGGCGAAGGGCTCGGCTGTACACCCGTCGCATTGGGGCTGGCACGGCGCGCCAGTGATCGCCGCAGATCCATTCCTCGAAGCCGATGTCGTTCCGCCGGGTGCGCTGGCAGAACGGGACGCAGCACGAAATGCGCGTCGGCAGGGGCTCACTCTTCAGTGGAAGGCCCCTCGCTGAGCAGCTGCTCGATGCGGCTCATGAGAGCCGGGATGTGGCCCGGCTGGATGACGACGAAGGGATCTTCGGTCTCATACATTCCTGCCTGCTGCCGGATGACTAAGGCCCCCAGCGGGTTCCAGTAGACAGCTATCGGCTTCTGCTCCGGGACCACGATATTATCGCTGCTCCAATCGAATCGCTCATTGTCGTCAGCCACGGACACGCTCCAGAGTGATGCAGGGAAGGCAAACGGGGACGGACCCGTCCGTCCTGTCAAGCTGGCGCTGCGAGGGCGGCCACCGGGTCAGGCTGATACTTCCAGCCCGACAGCTCGCCTGTGCCACGCTGCGTGTGCTGGACGACGACGTGGCGCTGCCCATCGACGTCCCATTCCAGCCACTCGACCTCGCCCGAGCCGAACCTTCGGAGGAAGGACATCGCCGCCCTCATGGCTTTGCCAAGGGAGGGGAACGTCACCTCGTGCTCGAGGTCGTACGCGCGCGCGGTGATCGCTGATGGCGCATCCGCCTCGCTGTCCGGCCATTCGTCCCATGTGCCGAGCTGACGGTGTCGGACACAGAGCTTACCGTCGAAACCGAAGTCCCCGAGGTTCGTGATCGAGATCTCCCACCGGTCATCCCGGATCACGGGCTCGTTCTTGACGAGGTTCAGCTTGAAGGGTGCCTCGACCATCACGCAGCCTTTCCGGCGAGGGAGATGCCCGTGCCCTGGGCCCGCACTTCAGCGTACCGCGCCAGGAACGCGGCCTTGGCAGCCTCGGGCCCCATAGCGGGGATCTCGATCGGAATGGGTGTGCGGCCTCGGGTGTAGTTCCAATCATCACGATTCCGCATGAGCTGCGCCTGCTCGGTTGCCAGCATCACGACGTCGATTTCCTTGACCTCAGGCGGCATGACGGCCGGCAAGCCGAAGCGCTGCAGCACAGCCGCTTCGATGCGTTTTTCCAAGGCTCGATAGTCAGGAAGGATGTCCTTCAGGGGCTTGGTGATGTCGCCGATGAAGGCTTCCGCCGCATCGTGCATCAGTCCGGCGAAAGCGAACTCGGGCGGGACATGCTGCGAGACGATCACGCTGTGCTGGGCGACGCTGTAGAAGCGGATGCACTGGCCTGCGAAACGGCAGGTGTTGGAGAGCCCGTGGGCGACATCCTCGATCGTGAACGTGCTGTGCTCCGGCGCCAGCAGGTCGAAGTAATTGCCGCTCGCAAGGAGGATGGTAGGCCCGATGATCCTGCGGACGGTGGGGCTGTGCTGGAACGAGGCCTCCGGGCTTTCGCCCGTCCGCGCCGGGATCCAGCCCTCGTCATGGCACGTCGCGCAGACGTCCATGTTCGTGTCGGCGTGCCGATCGCCGGTCGTGGTGCTCCGGGTGCCGGAGCAGGTCGGGCAGGGCAGGCGCAGGGGATCGTTCATCGGCCGTCTCCGGAGATGTAGGGGAGCAAGGGGGTGAGGGACTGCTTCTCGTGGGCCAGGGCCATGCTCTCGCGCACGGCCTCGCCGTAGGTGGCGCTGGCGCCGGGGGGCACGGTGTTCGCCAGGAACTCGTCCTCGAACACGACGATGCCGACCTCGACGGCTTCGAGCTTCGCCTTGATGACCAGAGCGAGGGCGCGCCAGCGGGAGCGGCAAGCTTGCTCCCATGCGGTTTCAGCCGCCGCCGGGGTGCGGCGCTTGTTCATCGCATCGGTGTGCGTGAACTCGCGGGCCTTCCGATCCGGCATAGCCAGCCGGAACAGCACCCGCCGGCCCCGCATCGTGAAGGTGATCGCCGCCTGAGCATCGCTCTCCATGTGGGCGAACTCGGTGGCGCCGTAGCGCCGGACCGTGGTGCGGATCTCCGCGATGCTGCGGTCCATCAAGACCGACGTTTCGGCGGCGAACCGGCGGTTCATGCTGCGATCCTTCGGGCTGGGCGCCAGACGGGCAGAGGCAAGCCGCTGGCGATCCGGTGCAGGCCGCGCGCACCGGGGTGCTTCGGCCGGTCCTGGGGCGTGATCTCGAACGCATGCAGGTCGTGCGTGCCGTCGAGCGACATGGCGTCGAGCACGAGGGCGGTATGCTCGTCGTCCGGCGGGACGAGGTTGCCCCAGGCGATGATCCGCACCGGGGCGGCCTCGGCCATGGAGCGAATGCGTGAGAGGTTCGCGTCCCGGATCGCCTGGTACCGCTCGGGATAGTAGCGGATCAGATCCCTGCGCCAGATCGCGAGATCGGACGGGTGCGGGGCGACGTAGTCCTCCCAGTTCACCACCGTGAACCCACCGATGCCCGGCCGGCCGGTGAGCAGGTCGAACAGTCGCCAGACGGTCGGATCGTTCTTCTTGCTGCCTGCGTCGCTGGGATTGCAGCCGCAAACGAGGGCGCGCGGCTCGTCGCTCCACCACCGGTCCAGGCGCCGTCGGTGGTGGCCGCACGGGCTGAACTCGGCAGAGCCGATCCAGTCCGGACGGGCGGTCTTCTCGAAGCCGGGGAGGAACGCGGTCATAACCCAGCTCCCGCGCCGGCCGGCATGCCGTTGTGCTCGACGCCGTCGAAGAGGCGGCCGGCGGCGCGTTTGCCGATGAGTGTGACGGCGACCTCACCGGCCTCTTCGTCTGGGCAGCGGTCATCCGGAATATCCAGATCACCATCGGCCGACAGGATCATCCAGTCCCCGCCTCGCGCCTCCGGCACCCACGCGCCCCACTGCTTGAAGAAGAACTTGGTCTCGGCTCCCTGGCACTGATCGCGGATCAAGCGCGCCCAGGCCGGATGCATTGGCCGGGGGCCGGAACCGCTCTCGCCCCCGACGATGATTTGGTCGAGACGCGGCCCGTCATGGTTGGCCATCGCGGCGATGTCGCCGGGCCGCCACTCCCCGGTGAGGGCGTTGTATCGCCCGGCACCGCCGTTGCCGTTCACGACAAACAGACGGGTGAAATCGATCGACCCCAGCAGCGGCTCGGCCGACACAAACCGCACGGCGGCCGGCGTCGCCAGCAGGTCCGGCACGCGCTCGTCGGCCCGGCGCTGGTCCTCGGTTGAGACGCCGAGCCAGACGTTGGGGAGCGGCCAGCCGGGCCAACGGCTCAAGAGGTACGCGCCGTCGCCCGGGCTATCCACGAACCAGTTCAGGTTCTGAGCCTCCAGGTGGAGGCGGGCGGCCGCGTTCTTCTCCGCCGGGAACCCCGAAAAGCCCTTACGTTGCGATGCGAGCCGATCCATGTACGCCCGCATCCGCGCCGACCGCTTCGTCAGCACCTGGAAGGTATGCTGCGGCGCCAGCGCCATGACGGCGAACACCCGGTCGATCCACGCGTCCGGCACGCTCTCATGGAACAGGTCCGACATGCTGTTCACGAACCACATGGTCGGCTTCTGCCGACGCAGGGGTTCGGTGAGCGTGTCCTCGACCAGGCGCGTCTCACCCGTCCACACCGGCCCGGCCTTGCTCGGCCGCGTGAGGCCGACGTAGCGTTCGAGGCCCATGCGCTCGAGCCGCGCGGCCATGGCCATTGCGTAGCAATTCGTGCAGCCGGGGCTCACGACCGAGCAGCCGACGATGGGGTTCCAGGTCCGCTCGGTCCATTCGATCTTCGACATGGCTCAAGCCGCCTTCGCCGGGGCATGCACGTGGCCGCAGGTCGGGCACGGGCCCTTGGTCTTGGCCGGGAGCTTTCCGGCGGTCGGGATCTCGACGACCTCGACGACCTCGACGCGGACACGCACCACCTTCGTGAAATGGTCTGGATGGGTCTCATGCTTGTCGGCGAGCAGCGCATCTTCGCGGTGCGCTTCGATCTTCGTGTGTTCGGAGCCGATGCCCATCGACCCATCGGAAAAGAGCAGCCCGAGGCGCTCGATGAAGGTGGTCTTGGTCGTCATGCGTCAGCTCCGGGCTGTGAAAAGGAGGGGAGGGCGTGGCTCGGGCATCAAGGCGCAGGCTGCTGGGGCAGAGGGCCGATGCAGAGGGGCGAGCCGTCGATGTTGAGGCGGGGCGTCAGGCCCGTCTCCTTCCGATAGGAGAGGTACTGGCAGCCCGTATCAAGGTCATGCCAGACGCCGAGCTGCGAGATGGTCCCGTCGTAGACGCGGAAGATTCGGTATGGGGCAGGCGCACCACTTCCGGCCGGCTTGGTCGCGGCAATGCCGAACGCGATCGCGGCTCCGACTGCGATGGATGCGGTGTAGGCGATCCACCTCATGCCGAGCCCCCCTCAACGGGAGCGACGCCGGCCGGGACGTCACGGACGTCCGTGACGGTAACGCCATAGACGGCGAGACCGATTGCCTCGATCACACTCATCTCGCCGCTCGTCATGAGCATCATCACGAGGCGAGAACCGAGCGCGGCGCCGTTGTCATCCGCCCGCTTCACCAGGTCGAACATCGCCGAGCTGTCGATGTTCAGCGTGATCTGTTTCATGCGTCGGCTCCGGTCGGCAGCGCGGGAGGGGAGGGCGGATCGCCGTAGAGGCGGCGGGCGCGAACGGCGCGGAAGCCGCCCGCTTTGATGAGGTTACGGAGGATGGTGTGATGCTCCTCGTCGCTGACGGCCTCGACCAAGATGCAGTCTGCGATCTTGGCCTCGCCATCGGGCGAACCGAGCCAGGACAGGTAGCCGGTGGCTGGCTCCGCGTAGGAGATCACCCATCTCTCGCCCGTCGGGCCGTGCTGAACGACGTCACCGGTGCGGAATGGCGGCCGGGCCTGCCATTCGAGAAAGTCCCGCCAAGTTCGGAGGTCCGTTTCCCAGCTATGGATACCGGCGCGGCTTTCGTTCGCCCCGTCCTCAGCCACGCGGGCCTGGATCGCGCGGACGATCTGAGCCTTGTCGGCTTCGGCGAAGGTCGGCCATTTCAGCTTGAGCCAATCGCAGCACAGGCTCGGCGCGTAGCTGTGGCGGCCGAGGCAGTAGCGGACGCCGGCCAGGACCATGAAAGCGTCGTCGTTCGTCATCACTCCGCCCCTCCGCGTTCAGCGAGGGCGGCGCGGCCGGCGGGAGTGATGGTCCAAAGGTGGTCGCAGTCGACCTCCCCGAATTCTGACCCACCGTCTATGACCGTCACGTCAGGGTCCGGGCAGGCCGTGAGCCATCCGGCCCTATGAAGAGCATCCAATTCTTCGCCTAGGACGGTAACCCTGCCATCGCCAGAGGCGACCTCCAGCAACGGTAGATGGTTGCTGCCTGGTCGAGGAGCGCCGACGGCCTTGGCGATCCTATTAAAGCGCTCTAGGGCTCCCGTCAGTCCCGTGCCCTTAACCATCGGTCCGGCCTCCGGGGGTGAGGGTCGCAACATCCTCGCGGGACCCGTGAGCGGCACGGACGCGCTCGATGTGCTGGCGCCCCGTAGACATGGACCGGGCGTCGGCCATCTGAAGCGTCTCGGGGCCATCATCGAAGTGCGGCCCGTCCGGTCCCATGGTGACGACGGTGATGTAGGCCTGAGGCCGGGCCGCCATGAACTCGCGGAGCACCTTTGCGATGTCGGCTCGCGGCCATGATCCTTTGCGCTCGGGCACGCGCCGGGGCTCGCGTAGTTCAAGCCAGAAGCGGCCCTCCATCCCCGCCGCCCGCTCCAGCCCCTCGCGGACGCCCTCAGCCCGTGCGGAGGCGATAGCCTCGGTTAGGGTGGTGGGATCGATGAGGCGGTTGGCGCGGTGGTCGTTCCAGAGGCGGCAGATGTATGCCCGGTTGGCTCTGCCATTCCCCTCGAAGGCTGGGCTCGTCATCCCCACCAAGACCGTACCGGCCCTAAAATCCGTGCCCCAATTCGGATAGTTTAGCTCGCCCTGCGTCGCCGCCTCGGAAAGCTCCCGCAAGCTCGGCGCGCTCGTTGTCTCAGCCATGGGGGTGCTCCTTCGGGGAGAGGGTTGCGAGGGCGGCGCGGACAAAATTGACAGCGGCGACGGCGAGCTTGGCGTCGCGCAAGGCTTCGAGGGCTTGGACGCCATTGCCTGTCGGAAGCGCGAGCAGTACGGGGCACGAAGGCGCGTCGATGATGACGCAACTCGCTTCGTCTACGCGCCGCCGGACCCCGGACACAGACCAGTCTCCCGGCGCCGCCACGTCGCTGAGCTGCCTCAGCGCCTCCATCCCCTCCTTGAGGCGGGTGATCTCGGCTTCGGCGGCGAGGGCGCGGCGCTCCATGTTCTCGGCTGTGCGTGAGTAGAAGCCGCCGGACATGGCCGCCATGTCGCAGACTTTGTTGGCTGCATCCCGTTCGGCGATGAGCGAGGCGAGGGGGCCGGCGATGAGATGGTCCGCGAGTGAGGACCATGGACGCAACGCGCCGAAACGGTTCGCCCACGCACGGATCGCCCTCGCCAGCGCCTCGCGCAGGCCGTTCTGGTCTTCGGGGGCGAAAGTCATAGCCATACCCCCATCTCGGAGGGCGTCTCGGCTGTGATGGGTTCGACAAAATAAGCCGCGACCCAAGCCGGCAGGCCAAGCGGGTACATCTGGCGTAGATCGCCCACAGTCCAACCGAGCACGCCCCCTGATGGCTCTAAGGCAACATCTAGCCCCGCGCGGATGCAGCAAGAGACCTGACTGATGAAGCGATGTTCTATTTGCTCGACGCTACCGTTCTTAAACTGACGCTCGTCGTTGTGACCAGCGTCGTACAGGAGGCGACTGACCTCATCGCCAACGTAGCATCCCGGACCGTCCCAGCTTTCGATTTCCGAGATGTCGTTTTCGAGTATCCATAGAATGTGCCTGATCTCTTTGGCGATCTTGGCACGCCGTGCGGGCGTGACATCCATCGTGCGCAGCGCCATACGGCGAGCGAAGTCGTACCAGCGGCGATACTGAAGGGGTGACATCAGCCCCGCCCTCCGTCAGCGGCCGGTGCGGCGACGAGTTCACGGCGCTGCATTTGCTCGACCTCGCCACGTGCGGCGTCGATGGCCGAGCGCAGAGTGTCGCGCGCGTCGCCGATGAAGAACTTGCGCATGAAGCGGAAGCCGGACCGCTCACCCTCGACGGACGGGATGTGATCGAACGAGATGCCGCTACGACTCTTGCGGGCGGCCTTTTCCAGCCAATCCAGCCGGTCCTTATCGGCCTCCACCCCGTCTCCTGGCCGTGCCGCTGGGGCGGTGGAGAGGGCGGCGATGCCCTGCATGAGCTTCGCTTTAGCTTCTGCGATCTTCTGCTCGTAGTGCTCAGGTTCTGCGCCTTCGTTGGCGTCCACCGCCGCGTTGTATTCGGCCGCGCCGTAGTTATGGATCAACTGTTCGAGCGTCAGGCCGTCTAGCACCACTCCTGCCGGCGTCTCGGCCTTGGGCGGTTGGGGGGCGAGGGCGACAGAAGCGGCGCGAAACATGCCGACCGTAAGCGGCGCGCTGATGCCGACGATATCCCGCGCGTTGGCGCTGTCAGGCTCCTTCGACCACGTGGAGCCAGGGAACGTCGCCGCATCGTTGAAGGCAGCGAACGGTGCCAGCGCCTCCCGCACCCCCGTATCGTCTTCACCCGCCGGGGCGGGTTGGGCGATCCCTTCGGACTTGCGCAGGGTCTCTTGGATGACGGGATAATCCCTGATGACGCCATCAATCAGTACGTCAAGGCTGGTATCAATTGACCCCACCCCGGCATCCGGCGTCTTGGGGTCTGCCGGGGGCGTGAGGGTGGCGGCCTCCAGAGCCGTCCGCATTCTGCCGCGCACCCTGGTCTTGAACGCCTCGTTCTTGCCAGCCCAGCCGTCGTGGTGCGGCCAGAACTCGCGCTCCGATCCGATCATGGTGTCGTAGAACGCCGCGCTCGCGGCCTCCACGGCCTCATTGGACACCCCCGCCGCGACCAGCCCTTGTACGGCGGGTTGCGGGCTGGCGAGGGCGGCGTAGCGACGAGCGACTTCACGAGCGAAATCGCCGTAGATGATGCCGACCCCGCTCAGCCCGCCGCAGCCAAGTTCGCGCTCCACGTCTTCGCAGATCGCCTGTAATCTTGTTTTGTCACCCGCACCCTCTCCCTCAGGTGGGGTGAAGAGGAGCGCGGCGGCGGTGTTGAGGAAGCGCGGCGGCACAATCGTCTCGCTGCCCGCTGTTTTGATATCGGAACGCTCGTCCATCCAGAGAATGCCGCTGGTTCGCAGCGCATCCGCGAGCTTCTGGCCGGCTTCGGAAAGAGTTTGGGTGGTCATGCCGCCACCTCATGAGCCGGAGCGTGGGAGGCGCGCGCAGCCTTCGCGGCGCGGTCGTAGAGGACCACATTCACGGTCGCGGCGAGGTTCATGCAGTAGCGGGTGGGGACCATCACGCGGTGGCGGCAACGGTCCAAGTGCTGCCGTCCCAGAGTGCCGTCCTCCGGACCGAAGACGTAGAACGCCCGCTCGGGATGGACGAAGAACGGCAGCGACGTCGCGCCGTCCACGAGATCGACGGCCACCGGCACGCAATCGAACGGCGACAGGGCGAACAGGTCGTCGCCGCGCAGGATCGGAATGTGCCGGTAAGCCTTCGTGGTGTCCTGATGACTGCGGACCGGCGTCCGGTCGCCCTGGATGGCGACCATGGCCGCGCCGTAGACGTGGGCTGCACGAAGCACGCCCCCGACATTCTGCGGCGTCTTGGGCCTGAAAAGGCCGATAGCGGCGAAGCCGCGCGGAGAGGGAGGGGCGGCAACGCTCATGACTGGAGATCCCTTCGGGTAACCGGGGGCTTGGAGAGAGGGCGGGTGGCGGAGTTCTGTTGGCGACGGTCTTTCTTGGGCCGCGCTGGGATCGTGACTTTGCGCTTCGTGATGGGAAGTTCTTCGCCCGTGTCGCGCGCCATGAGCCGCGCCTGAAACGCCAGTTCCTTCGCGTTTAGTCTGCGAAGATGGGCGATGTCTCCGGCATCAGCACCGCGAGTGGTGGCGCCCGTCCCGAAGGTCTTGGCAGCGTGCGCCTCCTTCGTCATCCATACGAGGTGCGCGGGATCATGCTGGTGGGGCACGTGCTGGCCGTTCGGGCCGATGGCGCGCAACGCCAGCGCCGGCACATGATCCAGTTCGAAGGCCGGGCTGATCTCCACCGGGATCATGCCGAGCTTCTTCATCAGGTCGCCCGCGAGCTTCAGCGCAAGATCGCGCTGGACACGCATAGGGACGGCGCGGCGGGGTTCGGGCTTCATGCCGCCCTTCCTGCTTCACGGGAGAGAACGGCCGGAGAAACGTCGTCGTGGAAGGTGACGCCGCGCTCGGCGCCGAAAGCCATAATCAGTTCAAGGAGATCGCTCATCTCCTTCTTCGTCATGTCGGACGTGCGCATGCCGAGCGGGACGAAAGTTCCAGCGTCGATGCCGGGAACAAGGCGGGCCTTCCGCAGGGACGCTGTAAACATGTCCTTCCAGTCTTCTGGGGGCAGCTTCGTGCCGTACCATTCGACTTGCTTGGACACGTCGTTGAGGGATGCCCAAAGCTTCCGGTTCTGCTCGTCTGAACGCTTCGGCTCGCGGAACTCGACGCGCATTCCGTGAGGGGCGGCCATAATCCAGCGGACTGCGCGCTGCCGAACTTCAGGGTCGGTGAGGAAAAGGTGCGGCCGGGTCACGATGACACCTCCGCGTCTTCGGATAGGGCTTTTTCGATGGCCTTTTTCAGTTCCAGGGCATCGCCGGGGGCATGACCCCAAAACAAGCGAAGCCCCTCGGTATTGCGGGCCTTCCAGCCGGCGATGGCGGACGGCTCATCGCGATGCCGGCGAAGGAAGGCGAGGGCACGATCCGCGAACTGCCCCACGGGGACGTTCTCCAGCGGTGCGTTCGGCTCCCACGACGTGAGGATGGCCTTGCCAGCGCCGATCCGCTCCAGGCGATCTTGCGCCGCGCCGTCGGCCGCTGCCTCAGACGGCAGCATGTCTACGACGCGTGTCCGGTCCACCTCTTCGGCAGCATAGACGTTGCCGAGATCGTCGGGCCACGCCTTGCGCAGCGCCAGGGCCTCGGCGACTTTCGCCAGCATGAGGCGGGGCATCTTCCCCCAGTTGCCGGACGTGTCGAGCTTCCAGATCTGCTTGGCGCCCTCGGCGGGCTGCACGTCGAACTTCGGCTTTCCGTCGGGCCACGTCTGCCCGGTGTCGCGGCGAACGACTTCCGACCACTGTTGGGTCAGGGGGGCGTATTCCTCCCAGTAGGCCGATGCCGTGACCTTGTGCCAAGCACCATGGGCGAACTTCCAGACACGGACGGTCGCCTTGATCAGCCCGGCCGGGTTCGCTGGCCCCTTCAGGTCAGGGTCGATCTCGAAGGTCGGCTCGTCCTCGTCGGGACGATACGCGCCCGTCCGGTCGGCAATCGTGCGGAAGCCGTCGATGGCCACGATGATCGACATGCGCCGCTTCGACGGGTTCGTCTTGTTGTAGACGAAGGCATAGATCTGCCGACGCAGTGGATCGAGATTGAGGTGACGAGCCGTCCAGGCAAACTGGTTGAACTCATCGTCGTTCGTGTCGGCCGCGACGGTCCGGCGGATGAGGGCCATCTGGCGCGCGTCGAAGGACGAGGCGGACGGCAGGGTGCTGACGCTCGACATGGCCTAGCTCTTCTTGATGGCGACGGTCTGGCCGCCGTTGCTGAGGGAGGCGCCGGGCACGATGCGTCCGGCCTTGAGGGCTTCGAGGAGCGCCTTGCGATCCAGCTTCGGCGGAGAGGGCGTCCAGAACTCGGACGGGATTTCGGAGGCGTCGGCCTCGACCACCTTCGGCGGCACGGGGCGCATCGACACGGTGCCGGCTGGCGTCTCGATGCTGGGGCGACCCGCAATCTCCAGCGTCTTCACGAGTAGGGCGCGCTTGTCGTCGGCCCGCCCGGTGAAGCGTCGCAGCCGGGCGTTCATAGCCTCGCAATGGTCTTTCAGGCCAGCGGCAAGGGCCTCGTCCTCGGCGATGCTGGCGACGAGCTTGCCCACGAGGCTGTCGAGGTCCAGTTCGCCTTCCAAGCTGTCGCGGATGAAGCCTTCGTCCCCACCGGCCAGATCGGCGATCTGATCGCGGAGAACCTGTGCGGCTTCCAGTTCAAGCGCGGCGTTACGAACGATGCCGAATGCGCGCTTGGCCTTGGCCTTCGGACGTGGCGCGTCTTCGGCCACCACGACCTCTTGCTGTGCGGCGCTCATGTCAGGCGGCTCCCACACAATTAGAGCCACCGAGGGCGACGATGCTGAACGGCCCCTTGGCTGCCATCTCGGCAGCCTTGGCGCAGGCTTGCTCACCGAAGCGGATCACCTCGTCATCCACGAAGGCGCCGGCACGCAGATCAGCATCGGAGCAATGTCCGCGCTCGTCGGTGATGCGGATGATGTCGAGCGCCATCGCCTTGATGGTGTCGATGGCATACTGATCTTCGTGTTCGGCCCACTTCGCCTGCGCGGCTGAAAGAAGGCCATCGAAGGTGCTCGCATCGACGCGGAAGAGGAGCTTGTCCATGGTGCTCCCACGGTTGTAGAGCGACATTGACAAAGGCTCAGTTTCCCGCCCGTAACGGCTCGTATTGAGGCTCACGTAGACATCGGCCTTGGGGCCAACCATGTCGCGGAACGCGGTGAACGACTTCGCCGCATCGGCTGCGGTCATGGGACTGGAAACGAGCGAAAGCTTTGCTGCCATGACGGCCTCCTAAACGAGCTGGTTCTTGGTGAGACGGTGTTCGTCGTTCCGATCACGGCCGGGACCACCGGGCAGGACCACGCGGCGAACGTTCAGAAGCGGGTCGAGCACCTTCGGGTCGGCATTGAGGGCGGCCACAGCGTCTTCCACGCGGATCTGCGCCGAGAGGCGGCTTTCGTAGCCTGCGCTATCGAGAGTGCGCCGGGTCGTCGGGGAATGAGCGTCGGACGGGACGATCTGCGGATACCAACGGCCGAAGTAGCGATAGATGCCACCGACAAGCTTGCCGTCACGGATGAGATCAGAGCGGCCGTCTACGAGATCGGTCCAGGCTTCAGTCTGAACGAGTGGATTGCGGGCCAGCATCACAGGGCCTCCGCGTCAGAAACCACCTTGAGAGCTTCGACGGCTAGATCGTGAAGGCTGACTAGAAGTGAGACGGTGTCTTTGCCGCCGGCCGAAACATTGATCACCTTCTGAGCGAAGGTCATCAGCGCCTCATGATTGTTGACGGCGCGGACGATGAAGGCGGCGTTGGCGGCCTCAATATTACGCGAAACGCTATCGCAGTCGGTGACGCCAATGCACTTGTTGCCGGCGAAGATGGCGCTGTTTCCAGCGGTCCAAGGCGTCGGAGTATGCTTCGCAGCCATCGTCTCAACCCCCAACACGAGGGGAGACGGAACGCGGAGCCACGAGGCGGCTCCATGCGAACATGACGACGGCGAGAGATGCCGGCGCGAGCATGGCCGTCAGGATGCAGACAGTAGTCGCATCATCGGGTGGGAGAGTGAGAAGATAGGCCCGCATAGCTCAGGCCGCCACGTCAGAGTGGGCAGGCTGAAACCATTCAATGTCAGGCTGAACGCCAACGGGGCGGTTCGCGCGCTTCTCGTGCCGTTTTGCTTCGGCTTCCTGCTCAGAGCGCAGCCAGTCAGGACATGCGCCGCCGTTTTGGCCGAATCCCGTCTTGCCCGCAGAGACAAGACCGGCACGCTTCAGATGGGCAACTTTACGATGCGCAAAGTCGCTGTAACCAGGTGCAATTGTCAGGGAATGGAATGTCATGGAAGGGCTCCACCGCGTTCGGCGATGGAGTTACGTTACGAAACGTATCGGATCACGTCAATACGAAACGTATCGTGGGCAGGATTTTTTTAGTGAAGCGGTAGCGGGCTGACGCTTAGGATCGTCATAATTGGGTTTTCGCACTTTCCGCAGCGGAATGGGATGCGAGCCAGGAATGCGCTGGATAGTAGGTCGTCCACGTCGGTGGGAGCGCCATCCGCATCAGGCACCTCAACGACGCTAGCCGTTTTGGCCCGGCAGTTGTGACACCGCATGCTCAAACGAAACTTAGCCACGATCTCGCCACCCGACACAGCGCGCATGATGCCCCCCCGTTTGTTCTCATTCTGTTCTCATTGCCGCGCTTGTCGAGTTGCAATGCAGACACAGTGGATAACCGGGGCGCTAGGCGGCTGAGGTTAGCGTTTCCTTGGGTTCCGACGCCGGCCGCTTGCGACGCCGTAAATCACGCTCCGCACGAGCGCGATCACCTCGGCGCTCTCGCCTGGCTCCCTGTCAGGATCGTCCCACATGACGATGGGCTTGTGCTTCTTGTTCGATGAACGCGGATGGAAGACGGTGCGATCCTCAAGGGCCTCGACCTCCTTGATAGACCATTCCCGCCGATGGCCGCCGTCTTGGACGCGCTCAATGACAACGAGCATCCCATCAATCAGCGGGAGCCCGGTATCTCCGAAGTCCACACAAACAACTCTAGCGCCCGGTAGGATCGGTGGGTCGGCCTCGTTCATTGAGTCGCCAGCCACGTCGAAAGCCATCATTCGAGCGCGTGGAAATTCGGCGTCCTGCTCATCAAAAACGTACTCGCCGTCACCGGCGTCGTCGTACTGATCCACCTCGCGGAATGCCCCAGCCTCTGTTGTGCCAGCAACCCGAATTGCTGCTACCTTCATGTCCGATGGGTGCACTTCAGATTTCGAGCTTGGGTCAGACGAAGGTCCTTCGCCCTCGCCATGCATGAGCCAAGCTGGACTCACTCTAAATGCCTTGGCGTACTTTTCCGCGACCGTCCTGCGAATTCCACGGCCGGAGGACTCATGCGCGCGATAGGTGACGTCGTTCCATCCGAACGCTTTTGCGGCGCTCGTCGCGTCGGCGTAGCCAGCGCGCGATCTGGCAATTTGTAGGCGCTCGTTCGGTTCGGTCATTCGATCTCGAAAACATATTCCGCGATACGTTTCGTCTTGACTGAACGCGATACGTTTCGTAGCGTGCAAACCCATGAGCACGGTTTCAGCCATCTTTGAGCGTTTCGACGGTCCGGCCAACGTGGGTCGGGCGATTGGAAAGCCGACTGAGCATGCCGCCGCCATGAAGCGGCGCGGCTCGATCCCGGTTCGGTACTGGCCAGCTCTGATGGCGGCGAAGCCGAAGGGCAAGGCGATCACCTACGCCGAGTTGGTGGCTGCTCATGCTGCGCGCCCGAACCAATTAGCGCGCCCCTGCCGTGATGCCGACCTTCCCAATACTGTCACTCTATCCGGAGCCTGAGCATGTCGAAGCTTGTCGAAACCTCGTTGATGCGCCGCGTCCGTCAGCAGAAGGAAGTTCTTGAGCTTGTCCGCTCCGGCTACTCGTTCAATCAGACCGCTGAACAGACCGGCGTCAGCAAAAATACGGTCGGAAAGTGGGCGAAAGAGGCGGGGATCACGAGCCCGGCCGGAACCCGGTGGAGCGACTTTTCTCATCGTGCATCCCTGACCAAGAAGGTTCGCGCCGCTGGTGGTACTTGGCGGGATGTGGCTGACGCGTGGTCGTCCGTTGAGGGCTTCGTCGGCAGCGAGACGAATGCCTGGAACTGGACGCGTAACAATGCGCCTGAAATCATTGCTGCCGGCAAGGGTAAGCGCCCTGCGCACGTCCGCAAAGCCGTTGTTGCTGCGTACATGGCTGGTGCTTCTGCATGAGCGACGCGGCGAGCAATTCCGCCGGTCAGCTCCGAAGCTACATTGAGCGCGCCGAGCGCCTTGATGAAGAGATCGCTGGTCTGAACACTGACAAGAAGGAGCTTTTCGCGGAGGCGAAGGGCAACGGCTTCGACGTGGCCGCGATCAAGTCCGTTCTCGGTATCCGCCGCAAAGACCCGGCCAAGCGTGCCGAGCATAATTCGTTGGTCGCCCTGTACCTGAGCACGCTGGGCATGGCCGACGAAGCTGCTGAGATCGAAGCCAACGATCCCGTGCACGTGCAGGCGCGTAGCAGCGACCGTGCCAAGTCTGACGAGCCGATTGATTGGGCTCGCGTCCGTTCCACGCACATTGAAGGAACCGGCTAGATGCAGTCCGCTGGCACGACCACTCATTTCCCTTCGCGCTACGGCGCTCCCGAGGCCCTCACGGGCGTCCTCCCTGACTTTGACGGCCGGCTGTCTGACTGGTCGGCCGTCGCTTTCGAGGTTGAGGCGCCCGCGTTTGAGTATGCTTCTGCCGAGGACTGCTTCCTCCGTGCGGGCGTGATCGCCCTCGTGGCCGCGCCGTGGGCCTACATCGGCGGCGTTGCCCGCGCTCTGGTGTGGGGCTGAACGATGGCCGCTCCACGCTCGCAAGAGATTATCCAAGCCGTCCAGACGGGCCTGGATCAAGGGAAGATCCTCCGCGTCATCGGCGAAGAGGCTGGCATCAGCCGATCTGCGGTTCAGCGGATGCTGGCCGAAGGTGTGGTGGTCGATACACGTGGATCGCTGTCGCCTCAGGCAAGAAGCCCTCGCATTCCGCCTTGGGTTCCTAGCGATCTCCGCGCCGACTACTTCGACAACTGCCGGCTCTACGGGGATATCCACGCGGCTCGGTTGGCGCGCGCCGCCAAGGCCGAAGCCCTCCAGATGGGGGCTTAGGTCATGGTCGCTCCGCTGCCTGTGAAAAACTTTGATAATCCCTGTGATTTGCTGGCGCACTATGCCGCCATCAACAAGCGGGTTTGGGCGCCAGTCGCGCTTCCCGCCCCCGAGATCAAGCCAAAGCGCAAGATCACTTTTCGGGCCACGCGTCCCCTGATTGCGAAAATGCGGGAGAAGCGGGCCGCAGGGGGATCGTATCGCGACATCGCTAAAGAGCTTGGGTGCGACCGGCACACGGTTAGTCGCTACGCGAACGATATCCCGCCACCGCCGAGCGGCTTCAAGATCGGACGCCACACCCCGACGCTTCCAAGAGAAGCAATGATGAAGCGTTTCCAAGCGGGATATTCCTTTGCGGATATCGATCGGCACTTCGGGCTTTGTCATGGCGTGTCGCGGACGCTCATCTCGCGGACGCTTCGGGAGCGTGCTCGCCCACGCAAGTCGATCGACCACATCGTCCGTCTCGTTGAGGACGTCACAAAACTGAGCTGGATACAGCTCGGCAGGCCGGCAGCGCATCACCACAAGGGATCAACCCGGCTCGGCCGCGCCCGGCATATTCTGTTCTGGCTGATCCGCCGTGAAATCCCCGCCGTGTCATACCTGACGATGGCGCGCGAGTTGGGCGGCTTCGACCACACGAGTTGCCTCTATGGGGTGAGGCGGGTTGATCGGGCCATCAAGGCGCTTGAGATCGACCCGACCTCGCCCGCGCTCAAGATCGCGCGGCTTTTGTGGAAGCTCAATTGGCCGGAGAGGACCGCCAAATGAGCGGCCCGAAGATCCAGTTTCAACTGTTCGGGCGTCCGCCGCACCTTGCCGGGTGCGGTCGGTCGCTCCGTCAACGACGGGCGATTGCCATGGCTTGCCGGCCGGTAGCGTCGCCCGCTCTCTCGTACCCGCTCGACGTGCTCCAACCACGAAGCGTCGGCGGTGATCTCTTCAAGTTCCAGCGTACCGCGTCTGAGATCCTTTCTGTTCGACACGGCGTCACGTCTCCCTCGGTCGAGGACCAATCGACCATGGAGCCGGTGTCATGCGCATCCACAAAAATGGGACATCTCATCCAAGGAGCCGTCGCGTGAACGCGTCGTATTCAATGGGGGCTTGGCGAACGGTCGCCGAGGATTGCGAGGAGCGTCTTCAGCGTCGCCTTGGGACAGGAAGACAGACGGCGCGCGCCCGTCTGGCAAGCAAGGTCGGGCTCGCGCCCGGCACGCTCTACAACCTTGCTCGTGATCGCCTGAAGAAGTTGGATCAGGGTATCCGCGACCAACTCGCAGCCTATGCCATTCAGGACTTGGAGAACGAAATTGCCGCGCTCAACGCCAAGTTGGAAATGGTTCGTCAGCTTCGTGGTCCTGAAGATCCGAAGCTGGTGGGTCAGGTCCAAGCGGTCCTAGCGTCCGCGCAGGCGCTTCACGCCGCGATGCAGGCGGGAAGCGCGAAGTGACCGCCTTTACGCCTACGAACCCGAACAAGAAGCGGTTCGGCCAAGACAAGGTTTCGTTGGCCGAGCGCGAGCGGATCGCCGCAAAGAGCCGCCGCCGGCAGCGCATCGCCCATCAGGTCGCGTCCTACGAGGCGCAGACCGAGCGCGCACCCGTCACCCTCCCTCGTCTCAGCATTCAGGATGCGGAATGATCCTCCCCGATCACATGCTTCGCGCGATCCGCACGGACGGCCAGCACATTGTCGAGCCGTTCGTTGAGCGCACGGTTCAGCATGGTATGTCGTTCGGTCTATCCGGCGCTGGCTACGACGTTCGATGCAAGCAACAGGTTGTGTTGCCGCCGCACGGGTTTGCTCTTGTCTCGACCGTCGAGCGGTTCATCATGCCGAACGATGTCATTGGCATCGTGCACGACAAGAGCACGTGGGCGCGGCGTGGGTTGTCGGTCTACAATACGGTGATTGAAGCCGGCTGGGCCGGATGGCTAACCGTTGAGCTAGCCAACCAGGGTAGCGAGACGCTGTTCATCGCGGCTGGCGACCCGATTGCTCAAGTGCTCTTCCACCAACTCGCCGCGCCTGTCGAGGCCGTCTATCGCGGCAAGTATCAGGATCAGCCTGACGAGCCCGTAGCCGCCCGCGAGGAAGTGGGAGGGGCACCATGATCTGCGCCACACTCCCCTTGCCTCCTTCAGCCAACCGCATGTGGCGCAAGGCCAGGAACCGGGTTCACATCGCTCCGGCCTATGAGGCATGGAAGGCGAGCGCCGGCCTGATCCTGAACGTGGCTGCCGCCGGGAAGCGTATCGACGGTCCCTACGCGCTGTCGCTTCGGGTCGGCTGCATGACTGGCCGGCGCCTCGATCTCGACAACTACCTGAAACCCGTCAACGACCTCCTTCAGTCCTGTGGCGCCGTGCGCAACGACAGCGATTGTCAGGCCATTGATCTCGCTTGGGCTACTGGCGTCCAAGGCGCCGTCGTCACCGTGACCGCAGCCGATCTCATCCCCCGCATTGAGCCGAAGCCGAAGCGTGCCCGCAAAACGGAGGCTACATCCGCATGACCGAAGACGAGATCCGCGACACCCTCCAGGACATCGCTGACATCACTTGGGATGCCGATCCGGAGACCCTTGTGGCTGCACTGGCGGAAGCACTGCGCCGTCTTCCGAAAGCCCTCGCTCAAATCCCGGAAGGGCGCCTGTGAGCAAGCTGCGCGTCCTCGACCTTTTCAGCGGCATCGGCGGCTTCAGCCTCGGCCTTGAGCGGACCGGCGGTTTTGAGACCGTCGCCTTCTGCGAGATCGAACCCTTCCCCCGTCGTGTGCTGGCGAAGCACTGGCCTGAGGTGCCCTGCTATGAAGACGTGCGAACCCTCACCGCCGAACGTCTCCGCGCAGATGGGATTTGCGTGGATGTCATCTGCGGAGGCTTTCCCTGCCAAGACATCAGTTTTGCCGGTGCAGGAGCGGGGATCGCCGAAGGAACGCGCTCGGGCCTATGGTCTGAAATCGCCCGTCTTGTTGGCGAAATTCGACCTGCCTTCCTACTCGTGGAAAACGTCTCAGCACTGCTTAATCGCGGGCTTGACCGAGTTCTCGGGGAATTGGCCGCGTTCGGGTATGATGCTGAGTGGCATTGCATACCAGCTTCTGCCGTTGGTGCCCCTCACCGCAGGGACCGCCTTTGGCTTGTGGCATACGCCACTCGCAACGGACGGGGACAAATTGGACGCTCAGTTGCCGGCGATCCGTCGCAGGTTGGCCGCCGGTCGGGAGATCGGCTTGGCGATGCAAGTGCGCCTGTGGCCTACTCCGCTGGCCTCGGATGGGGTGAAAATGTCCACCTTGTCGAAGGCACGGAGAGAAGCCGGCCGCTTACCCGACAGTTTGCCGGACGCAGTGAGGTCGGAGACGGGGAGTGGAGCACTGAACCCGACGTGGGTCGAGTGGCTCATGGGGTTCCCAATCGGGTGGACCGATTGCGGGGACTTGGCAACGCGGTCGTCCCGCAAATCCCAGAGCTGATCGGCCACGCAATTCTTGCCTCTCTCGCCAAGAGGGAAGCCGCATGACCCCCTTCCGCGATCATCCCGCCTTCGACGCCCGCCGCCCATGGGAGCGCCGCGTCTCCAGCCTCAACGACATTCGCGCTGTCTGCCCTCTGGAGGCTCAAGACGCCTGCAACGCGGTCTTCGCTGCCATGAGAGACGAGACCCGTGTCCCCGCCGCTCTGCGTGCCCTCCAGGCCCTTCCGGAACCCATGCAGGCTCACATCAACTCTGTCTCACAGGCTATCGGGCGATGAGCGACAACGACAAGCGCCGCACGGGTCGGCTCGGCGGTTTTGATCTCCTTGCGCAGGAAGAGGCTGAGCTTGCTTATCGTCATGTGATGATGGTCCGCGATCAGCCGTGGGGCGAGAGTCCTATCGAGCACCTTCTGTACGCGGCACTCGTCATCTGCGCGCACCGGGAGAACCGCTGCATCGTCGCCGTCTCACGGTTCGGTAAAGGGTGTCTGCCTGGCGGCAGGGATTACCCGCTTGAGAAGGCGCATAACGGCGAAAGCATCATGGGTCGCATCGGCATGACGGCTTTCATCGAAAAGCAGGTGCAGATTGCCGGCTGGCGTGTCGATTTCGTTTTGCACTACCCCGCTGATGCCGGCGGCCACGATGAGAATGGCTACCCGATCCTTCGGCGTCTCATCGTTGAGTGCGACGGCCATGCGTATCACGAGCGGACCAAGGAGCAAGCTGCGCGAGACCGCTCCCGAGATCGCGTCGCTCAGTTGGAGGGTCTCCCAATTCTCCGCTTCACGGGGTCAGAGATCTGGAGCGACCCCGCTGGCTGCGCTGACGAAATCCTTGAGTTCATGGAGCGTGGCTGATGGTTGGCTTTTACAAGCACGACATCCCCGCGTGGATGGACGGGACCGAGAACCTCAGCGACGCGGCTTATCGCGCCTACCACGTCGTCGTTCAGCTCATCATGCTGAACGAAGGCCCGATCACCCCGAACGACCGGGGCATCGCCGGTCGCTGCAACATGACCGTGAAGGCTTTCACGAAGGCCCTCGCCGAGCTTCTGGCGGCCGGCAAATTGACCATGCACGATGGCCGGATCTGCAACGCTCGCGCCGCCGTAGAGCTGCGTTTTGTTGAGAAAAACCGAGAAAACGCTGGAAAAGGCGGAAAAACCCGCGCTTTTCGTGAGAAAGCTGGGAAAAACGAGAGCGGCCGCACCTCTAACCCATTGGAAAATAACGATGCGGGTCAAGCGGCGCTTAATGACGTTTCAAGCCTAAAAGACGAGAGAAGACTAGACAAGACAGTAGAGAAAGAGGCTACGCCTCTTCCTCTTTTGGTTGATGACGGTTTCCCCGAGGGTGCGTTCGACATCTGGTGGGGCGTCCAGCCGAACAAGGTTGCCAAGCCTGCGGCCGAAAAATCCTTCAACCGAGTTCGGAAACAGAAGCTCGCCACCTTCGCCGAGCTGATGGACGGGCTGCGCCGGTACATCGCGACGAAGCCCGAGCACTACGACTGGGTCGGCCCCGCGGTGTGGCTGAACCAAGGACGTTGGGCCGATCAGCCTGCGCCGCCAGGCGATGCGAAACGGAGGACGCCGACTGGCCGTCCACCCGCCGCTGATTTCTGGGCCGCTGACGCCCTAGACGCGAACACCGAAATGCAGGGAGGCCACGATGACCACGGCTCTCACGACCACCACCGGAACTGGGATCGCGCCGGCCGACAGGCGGACGGCCGACCTTACCGGGATGCTCCACAATCTGCTGGAAACGATCCCCGGCAACTTCCGCCGTTGCGCCTTGTCGGCGGCCTATGAGCCGAGCGAGGAGCAACGTGCGCTTCTGATAGGCCGTAGAAACGCCCTGGACGGGGCTCTGGCGGGCTGCGACGCCGCGGTGGTGCGACGGTCGGTCGGAATGCTCCGAAGCGTCATGGCGGCCCCTACAGTCGATTTGGAGACGCAGAAGCTTCAACGGCAAGCCTACCTCGCCGTGTTGACGAAGTTTCCGGCTTGGGCTGTCGAGCGGGCCTGCATGCAGTTCCTTGACGGCACGAGCGGGCAGGGCATCCACGCACCGAAGCCGGGTGAGATCGCGGCGGTGTGCCGTTCGTTCCTCGCTGCAGCGCAGGAAGAGCGCGCCAAGATCAACGCTGTGCTCGACGCCGAGGTCTACACGCTCCCCACTGACGAGGAACGGGCCGAGGTCGCACGGCGCTACGACGAGTTCGTGGCCGAGACTGCGCGCGCCGCCAAGATGCGTGATGCCCGCGAGGTCGAGGGGCAGGCCGCTGCCGTTGAGCGCGCCGCCGAGAACAAGGCGCTCGCCGAACGTCTCGCCGCCTCAGAAGCCGCCCGTAAGGCGAAGGTAGGAGCGGAGCAATGACCGAAGTATGCGAGCGCCGGAATAAGTGGATCGGCGGGTGTTCGTTTGAGCCTCGATACAGCACTAGCGAGGCGATACTTCCCGAAAACATCACCAAAATGACGGGCGACCTCTTGGATGGCTTTCGTCGCCACACCTACGTCGGTGAAGTCTGCACCCGTTGTGGTCGGTTCGCCACCCTGCCGGAAACCTCTTCTGACGCGAAGGTAGGAGCGGACAGCCATGGGTGAGATGAGAGAGTGGTGGACCAACCAATACGACTTTGGTGCCGGCCCCATCGGACGAAACTATCACCTCACGCGAGATGCGGCCGATGCAGCTTCGCGCAACGGCGCTGGCGAAGTGTCTGAACGTCTACGCTTCCGCATCCACGTCCGCCTCAAGCCCGAGGGCGCGCCGAAGCGGTATGCGAATGCTGACGAGAGGTGAAACTGGGAAACGCACCCGACTTGGATGAATGGGGGGCCGGCATGATCGACGTTCTCAACTGGATCAGTACGAACCCGGTGCCTGCCTTTTGGGTCGGCGTGTTTCTCTACGGCATCGCTTATGCCCTTGGACCGAAGGAACGCTCGTGATGATGACCGAGACAGAAGCGAAGACCAAGTGGTGCCCGTTCGCCAGGGTCGTCACGCAAACATCTCTCGGTGAAGTCATCCCATCGGCTGGCAATAAGCTGGTCGATGCAGATGGCGCCGGGCAGTTGAAGGGCTCCAAGTGTCAGGGCTCTGCATGCATGGCTTGGCGCAAGCGCGTTCACCACGAGAACCGAGACAAACGCGAGCCGGAAGACGAGCGGATCGGCAAATACTCAGCCGATGGCTACTGCGGCCTCGCCGGTCGCCCTGAGTGATCGCCGCCTAACCCTCTCCCCCGTACAGGACACCCCCATGGCCTACGCGAACACCGCCGAGAAGGTGAAGAGCCTCCGCATCGTCCCACGGGCGAGGGAGAAGAACGGCCAGGCGCAGCGGGAGACCACCGTGAAGGGCCGACAGCGGTTGGCCGCCGCCATCGAACGAGAGAGCGAGGAGGAAGCCTTGCGCGTCGCCCTGAACCATCCCCACCGCAAGGCCGTAGCGAAGTCCAAGCGCCTCGACCCGAAGCTGAAGGAACGCGATCCGAAAGCCGGCTATCCCCTCGGCGTCCTCTACCTCACGGAGGTGTTGAGCCTGGACCAGCTCGCCGCCGGCAATCGGTACGTGGAGCTGTATCTGCGCTATGCTCACCACGTCACCGGGCACCTACCGAAGTTCCCGAGCCAAGCCATCAACGACGTGGCCGGCGGTATCACCACGGCGAAGGACATGAGCTTTGAAGACGCGCAGAAGCTCAAGGCGCAGTGGCACGAAGCACAGACCGCGTTGTGCGACACGGGGGAGTGGGCGGCGGCGTCATCGGCCCTAGTTTCGGTGGGTGTCATGGCGCGCTTTCCGAAGAACGAGGCTGAGATCGGCAGCTTGCGCGTGGCCCTCAACAGTCTTCATCGGGCCTGGGCGTAGAGGTGTTGACGGCGAGTCCTGACTATGGGATGGTGAAGCTATCAGAGTGGCGATTTGTGCGTCAGCCCGCCGCTCAAGAGGATCAACAGACCGCCCAGCGGGTCGCTCCGCAGGGCAATCAGGACCGGGAGCCGGTTCCTGCTTCAGAGGCCGGGTTCGCCCGATAGGCAGCGACGCTGAAATCCCTTCGGGGATGCCTCACTACAATTCCCAAGCTCTCAGCCCCGGTCGGGAGGTAAGACCGAAGCGAGGGGATCAGCCAGGGCATCGGAGACGATGCAGCAGGGTTTCTCCCGCCCTCCTGAGCACCAAGTTTCGCCGCCACGCGGCACACGAGTTCGATGCGGCAGGTGCCCGACGTTGGTTGACTCCGGGGTGTCGGGTTGAATGGGGCCATGCGCCAAGCCCCGCATCGATACAAACCTCGCATCACGGCTGGACGAAAGCGCCAGACACGGGTGCGCCGAGGCTTCACCTCGGAAGGGCGACGCCCGCCCTGGCAAGCCTCTACTGGCGGGCGCAAGATTTGAGTTCGATGCGGCAGGGGATGAACGAAAACCCTGTGACACCCGAAGTTGGTAGCTCCTGAGCCTGCGAGGGCCAGTCCAGAGCCGCCTGATCGGGGTGGCGACCAAACCGTCAAGCCGCTTCGCCATCGGCTGTTGGGAATGAACCCCACCCGCATCGATCCCCACCACCACCGTCCTAGATCGCAAGGAGAGGTGATGAGCACCAGCGAGTTGCGAGTCGAGTGCCGCACGGTCGGCGAGCTGATCGCGGTGCTTCAGCAGTTTCCGGCTGAGACCGTGCCCTTCTCATACGAACCGCCCTTCACTGGATGTCTCGTGGTAGAGCAGAGCAATGGGCGGATTATGATCGCAAGTCCCGACCGATCCGCAGACGATGCTTCACTGGCCCGTCCCAAACCCTCATCCGACCGTATGGCGGTGGGGGAGTGAACACAGGCGGCTTCGCCCCGCAGATCGTCGCTGACGCCATGGCCGCAATCGTCGGCATCAAGCGCGTTGAGGGCGACCACGTCCATCTGTGTCACGGCGTGCTGGTGTATCACGAGCCCGATCCCATTCAGCTTCGGCAAGCTAGAGAGATGCGCGAGATGGCAGACCGTTGTCAGCCTCTTTTCCCTCTGTCCCATGACCTCCGCCCTCGCTGAGTTCGTCGCGGTGACGATGGTCGCGGGGTTTGTGGCTACGATGATGCGGCGGTGGGTCTAAGAGACACCAATCCATGACCGGAAGGCCCTCCAGCTTTACCCCTGAACTCGCCGACACGATTTGCCAGCGGCTTGCGGAAGGCGAGACGCTTCGTGCGATCTGCCGTGAGGACGAGATGCCGTCGCAGTCGATGGTGTTTCGGTGGCTCGCTGGCGACGAAGCCTTTCGGGAGCAATACACGCTCGCGCGCGAGGCGCAGGCCGATCTCTGGGCTGACGAAATCGTTGAGATAGCCGACGACGGCACGCACGACACGAAGAAGCGCGCGGATGGCAGCGAGACAGTCGATGCCGAACATATCCAGCGCTCGCGCCTCCGGGTCGATACGCGCAAGTGGCTGATGTCGAAGGCGGCGCCGAAGAAGTACGGCGACAAGATCACCAGCGAGATTTCCGGGCCGAACGGCGCTCCCATCAAGGTGCAAGCCATTGAATGGCGCGTCGTCCGCCCTTCCGATTGAGATCGCCGAGGCGTTCGTTCCGCTTCTGGCGCCCAAGCGGTACAAGGGCGCCTACGGGGGGCGCGGTTCGGGGAAGTCGCACTTCTTCGGCGAGCAACTGATCGCTCGGTGCTTCTCTGGCACGACCCGCGCGGTGTGTATCCGCGAGGTGCAGAACAGCCTCAAGGAGTCGGTCAAGCAGCTTCTCGCCGACAAGATCAGCAAGCTCGGCGTCGGCGCCTATTTCGAGATCCTTGAGAGCGAGATCCGTGGCCCGCACGGCTCGCTGATCATCTTCCGAGGGATGCAGAGCTACAACGCCGACACGATCAAGTCGCTGGAAGGCTACGACATCGCGTGGGTGGAAGAGGCGCAATCGCTGTCCGCGCACTCGCTGCGGATGCTGCGCCCGACGATCCGCAAGCCTGGGTCCGAGCTGTGGTTCTCGTGGAACCCGCGTTTCGACACCGACGCCATCGACAAGCTCGCACGCGGGCCGAGCCCGCCGAGCAATTCGGTGTTCATCGAGGTCAACTGGTACGACAACCCGTGGTTTCCGGCGGAACTCCGGGACGAGAAGAACGACGACTACGCCGCTGATCAGGAGCAGGCGGACCACGTCTGGGGCGGCGGATATCAGGTCGTCACGGAAGGCGCCTACTACGCCAAGATGCTCGCGGAAGCCGAGCGGGCGGGCCGGATCGGCGACTTCCCGTATCTGCCCAACGTCCCGGTCAAGACGGCCTGGGACATCGGCGTGGACGACTACACCGCCGTCTGGTTCATGCAGGACGACGGGCGCTCGGCCAGGGCCATCGACTATTACGAGGTGAGCGGCGACGGGGCCGAACAGATCGTTCGGGCCTGCATGCCGGAGCTGATCCCGGAGCCTGCCGAGCGGTTGGCGGGGCTCGCCGAGATCGGACGTGGGAAGCCGTTCACCTACGGCCGCCACTTCCTGCCGCACGACGTCAATGTGCGGGAATGGGGCGGCGGGGCGCGGACGCGGTTCCAGACGCTCATGGCGCTGGGAGTCCGGCCGATCCAGGCCGGCGCGCAACAGGGCGCTTCCGAGCGCATCAACGCGGTGCGGCGGGTCCTGCCCATCGTGTCGTTCAACAACACCAAGCGGGTGCAGATCGGCCTCTCTCGGCTTCGGCGCTACTCCCGGCGCTGGAACGACCAGATGCAGACCTATCAGACCCCGTTGCACGACGAGAACAGCCACGGGGCCGACGCTTTTGGTGAGTGGGCCGTGAACTGCGGCATCCACCCGAAGCCTGCGGCGCCCGCGCCCAAGCCCAAGACCGGCTATTCCTCGGCAACGGCGTCTCAGGGGTCATGGAGGGTTTGATGCGCATCGAAGAAGTTCGCCTTGCGTGTCTTGATCGCGCTCGATCCATGTATCCGGAAGCCGATCCCGACGCGCTGACCCGGATCGCGGAGCGGTTCGCCAGCTTTGTAGCATTCGGCAACACGCTTGTTGTGGGGCAAGACGATGCCGGCAATGCCACCGTCCGTCCTCTGGCCTCTGGCTACCGCCCCGATCTCGACCCGTTCACCGAGACCGAGACCGCCCGCATGATGGGCGTCGTGTAGCCATGAGTACGGGCGTCGTCGTCACCAACCCGGCCACGGCGGCTGTCGTTGACGGCCAGACGCGCCCGTTCATGCTGGACGGCGCTGGCGCCCTGCGGACGGCCCCGGCTCCGGCTCCCGCCGTTTCGTCAGCCACGACCACGGACACGTCGGGCAGCATCGCGGCGGCCACCAACGTCACGCCGCTCGCCGCCAACGCCGCGCGCCAGCTTCTCATCGTCTCGAACACCGGCACCAATCCGATGACCCTGCGCTTCGGACAGGCCGCTGCCGCTACTATCGGCCACCCCATCGCGGCGGGCGCCTCTGTCGTTCTCGACGCCAAGTGCCCCACGGGATCGGTGAACCTGTTCTCGACCAACGGCACCACCTACACCATCACGGCGGGCTGATCCGATGGGCGGGTTCTCTTCCGGCCAACTCGACGTGCCCACCTTCGCCACGGTGATGCCGAAGGCCGAGGCCGGTGCGGCGCTGCTCGGATCGGTCCCGCAGATCCCCTACGCCGATCACCAGCATCCGCGTCTCACCGCGACGGCCAAGGGTACGCTCGACAGCACGGGCAACGCCACGGTGGTGTTCACACAGATCTTCGACAACGAGCCGGCCGTGACGGTGATCTCGGTCGGCGCCAAGGCGGCGGGTTGGGCCGTGCCGGACTTCGACGTCACGCCGACCACCAACGCGCAGGGCAAGTTCACCGGCTGCACGGTCTACGGGCGCCGGGCTCGCCGCCTGCCGGCGCAGACGCTCGCCACGAACCCGCTCGGCGTCCTCGCCGTGCTCACCTCCGTCATCTCCGGCCTCAACGCCATCGCGGCGTCCATCACGGGCTACGACGCCACGGAGGACGCGGCCAACGCCGGGTTCTACCTCATCGCCGTCAAGGCTTCCTGACGATATGGCCGCAACCGCTGTCCCCGCCGCGCCCGTCGAGGATCGCGGCGATCTCGCTTTCCTGTCCGTGACGGCGCTGCGCACGCAGCTGTCGGACTACGAGACGGCGAAGCTGAACGAGCGTCAGGAGGCCGACGAGGCGCGGCGCTACTATCACGGCGATCAGTGGACCTCGGACGAGGTTCGCATCCTGCGCTCTCGCAATCAGCCGGTCGTCACGTACAACCGCATCAAGCGGAAGATCGACGGCGTGGTGGGCGTGGTGGAGCGCCTTCGCCAGGACCCCAAGGGCTTTCCGCGCACGCCGCAGCAACAGAATGGGGCCGACATCGCCACGGCGGTGATGAATTACGTCCTCGACATCAACCAGTGGAAGTCCGTTTCCCCGGCTGTCGCCAAGGCCGGCGCCGTCGAGCCCCTGGCCGGCATCGAGCTTGAAGTCGTGCCGGGCGACCATGGCGATGCGGACGTGGCGATCCACTACCTCGACCCGCGCGACGTGTTCTACGACCCGCGCTCGACTCGGCCGGACTTCTCCGACGCGCGCTATATCGGCGTTGCGAAGTGGGTGGCGCTGGACTCGGCCATCGGCATGTTTCCCGAGTTCGAGCGCGAGCTTCGGTCGGCGGCGTCAGGCGGCGGCGGATACGACACCTTGGCCAACAGTGACCGGGACCGTCGTCTCTCGCACACCAGCAACGGCGCCAAGCACGTCCGGCTCGTGGAGCATTGGTACAAGCGCGGCGACGGTTGGCTGTATCAGTTCTACTGCGGCGATCTCGCGCTGGCGCAGGGCGAGAGCCCGTTCGTGGACGAGAAAGGCAATCCGTTCTGCCGCTTCGTGCTGTTCTCGGCCGACGTCGATCACGACAACGACCGTTACGGCTTCGTGCGTAACCTGAAAGGCCCGCAGGACGAGATCAACCACCGCCGCTCGAAGGGCATCCACGCCCTGCACTCGTGGCGGCTGACCGTGGAAAATGGCACGGTTGACGACGTGAACGAACTGCGCACCGAGGCGCATCGCCCCGACGCCGTTCTCGTGACGCCGATGGGGGCCAAGGTCAATTTCGAGAACAACGCCGACCTCGTGCGCGGCAACCTCGAAATGCTGACGGAAGCCAAGAACGAGATCGAGGGCTTCGGCCCCAACCAAGCCCTGATCGGCGGCCTCGGCGCGTCGGCTTCGGGGCGCGCGATCCAGCTTCTTCAACAGGCCGGCATCTCGGAACTCGGCCCGTACCTGATCGAGTACACGAACTGGAAAAAGCGCGTTTACCGCGCGGTTTGGAACGTCGTGCAGCAATACTGGACCGCCGAGCGGTGGGTCAGGGTCACGGACGATGAGGGGCTGGCACAGTTCCTTCAGGTGAACGGCCAAGACACCGATCCGCAGACCGGAATGCCGATCCTCGTCAACGCGCTGGGCTCGCTCGACATCGATATCATCGTGGACGAGGGGCCGGATCGCACGACCCTGATGGAGGATACACTTGAGGGCCTAATGGCCGTGGCGCCTGGCATGGCGCAAGCCGGCAAGCCCCTTCCGCCCGAGATCTTCATCGAGCTTGCCAACCTTCCGCAGGCGACCAAGAATAAGATCCTTGGCTACCTTCAGCAATCGTCCGCGCCGAACCCGCAGGCGCAACAGGCCGCCGAAGTCGAGATGGCCGGGGCGGTCGCCAAGGTTGAGGAGACCAAGGCGCGGGCGGCCAAGCTGCTTTCCGACGCGCAGCGCCAGCCGAACGCGGCGGGCAAGGACATGGCCGATCTCGCCGAGCAGGAGGCCGACGTTCGGCTGAAGCACGCCAAGGCGGCGGACACCGAGTCCGACGTCGCGCTGAAATTCATGGCGCCTCAGCCGTCGCCTTTGGGCGTGATGGAAGGCGCCTATGCGCAGGGCGCGCCTGGGATGGCGGGCCTGCCGCCCGCAGGGCCGGGACTTGGTGGGCTGGGAGCGGGGTACTGACGAGCGTGGCGCCTAATCAGAGGGCGCCACGTCCGCCGGTTGCGCCTGAGCCGAAGGGGATGGCGGCGCGCTGAGCACATACCGACTGACAACTGCCGCAATCATTGATGCGGGGACATCAAGCCTGATGTCCGCTCCATCCTTGGCCTGAAACACCAAGCGCCCGATTTCGTCGCGGCCTAGATAGCGCGACCCGCGCGGTACAGCGCCAATCTCCACGGCCATCGCTGATCTCCTTCGGGATTGATCGCGATCCTACCACGAGTTCGTCCGCGCCACGATACGGCGCACCCCACGTCCGCTCAGCACGATACGCGAGCCGCACCGCCCAGCGCACGGGTGATCTCGTCATCACACGATACGTGAAAAGGAACCGAGCATGTCGGACGACACGAGCGGGCACGATGCCTTTGCCGCAGCCCTGAGCGGGAACGATGCACCTCAGATCGAGGGCACCGTTGAAGCCGAGGCCGTAGATCTGGGACAGGATGCGGGCGCACAGCCCGAGTCTTCCCCGGAACCCGCTCCCGAACCCGCTCCGCCGGCTCAGCGCAACGAAGACGGGCACATCCCTTCGTGGCGCTTGCGTGAAGTCCAAGAGGAGCGTCGGCAGATCGCGGCGGAAGCCGCCGAGCTGCGTCGCTGGCGTGCTGAGCGCGAGGAACAGGATCGGCGCCGCGAGCAGGAAGAGGCCCTGAAAACGCAGGACTTCTACACCGCTCAGGACCCGAACCAGTTCATCGACCAGCGTGCGCAGCACGTCGCCCGCGAGGCCCTGACCCCGATCCAGCAGGAAATCCAGCAGCTCCGAGCCGAACGGCAGCAGGAGCGAGAGGAGTCCTCGCGGGAACGGGCCGAGGAGAAGCACGGCAAGGACGTGGTCGTCGCCGCATGGCAGCGCGTCCATCAAGCCATCCTGTCGGGCGATCCCGAGGCCCTCGCCCTCAAGGCCAGCCTGGAGAAGTCGCGCCATCCCTACGGGGATCTCGTCGCCTTCGACAAGCGCCGGTCCACCCTCGAAGCCATCGGGGGCGACCTCGAAGGCTACACCAAGAAGCAGCGCGAAGAGGCGCTGAAAGACCCCGAGTTCCTCGCCAGAGCACTCGAAGCCCACCGCTCGATGGCGACGCCCGTTCAGACCGGCGTCCCTGGCCGTGGCGGCACCCCCCAGCCCCAACGCACGCTCCCCTCGCTCAACCGGCAGACATCCTCTCGGGATGGCTCTGGCGAAGGCGGGGTCGGGGACGTGTTCGCCCAGACCATCGCGGAACGCGGCCGGCGCACCGGCTAACCGCGACCTTCCCTGAAAGGACACGGCCATGGCCGTCACCACTGCCGCTGCGAACAATCGCGGCATTCAGTTCGAAAAAGACGTCACGCGCGAGATGGTGCGTGGCAACATGCTGAAGCCCTACATGGGCTCCGGCCCCAACTCGGTGATCCGAGTGTGGGACATGAAGGGCAAGACCGGCGGTGATCAGATCAACATCCCGCTCGTATCGGCGCTCAAGGCGGCGGGCGTCGGCAACGGCCTCCTGTCCGGCGCGGAAGAGGCGATCCAGAACTCCTCGTGCCGCTACTGGCTCGACTGGACCCGAAACGCGGTCAAGGAGTCGGTCGCCGAGCTGAAGAAGATGTCCTTCGACATCTACGACTATGCCGGCCCTCTCCTCAGCGAGTGGGCGGCGACACAGCAGCGCGACGAGATCATTCGCGCCCTGGCCTCCCTGCCCATCGAGGCCGCGCCCAACGGGTACTCCGGTGCTGTCGGTCGCCGCATCAACGGGCGTCTCTGGTCCGAGGCTTCGGCCACCGAGATGAACACGTGGATGACGGCCAACGCCGACCGCATTCTGTTCGGCATCGCCAACACCGGCACCAACGGCAACCGCGTGGCCGGCAACTTCGCCGCGTCGCTCGCCAACATCGACCAGACCAACGACATCGCCTCGACCACGATGCTCGACAAGCTCAAGGCCATGGGCAAGAAGCCCCAGGTCGGCAACCCGAAGATCTCGTCCCTGATGATGGACGACGGTTACGAGGGCGGCGTCGTCTTCGTCGGCACGAACGGCTTCTACGCCCTGAAGAGCGATCCGAAGATCGTCGCCATGAACAAGGACGCTCGTCCGCGTGAGGGGCGGTTCAAGGACAACCCGCTCTTCAACGACGGGGATCTTCTCTACGACAAGATGATCATCCGCGAGGTGCCGGAGATCGACACCCTGACGTCGTTCGTCGGCGCGGGTGCTGCCGGCATCAGCGTCGCCCCGATCTTCTATTGCGGGAAGATGGCGCTGAACATGGTCATGGGCCAGTTGCCCAAAGAGACCTACCTCGAAGACACCGACTATCAGCACTACGACGGTCGCGGCATCACCATGGCCTACGGCGTCGGCAAGACGTGGTTCAAGCTCGCCAACGGCAACCTTGTCGATTGGGGTGTGGCCACCGGCTTCCACGCCAGCGTCGATCCGACCTGAGCCTGACGGCGGGGTGTGAGTCCGCCCCGCCTTTTTCTCCCGATCTCTGAAAAAGGAAGCCGTCATGGCCGTTTACACGCACGCCAACGCGCAGGCGCCCGTTGCGCGCACCAATCTGTCCGCAGGACAGCAAGTCACGGGCCACGCCCGCTACACCCTCGGCCCGACCCTCGCGGCCGGCGATGTGATCCGCCTGTTCCGTGTTCCGGCCGGCGCCCGCATCAAGAACGTGCTGCTCTACGCGCAGAAGATCGACACGGGCGGCACGCCCGCCGTGACGCTCAACGTCGGCGACAGCACCTCGGCGACGCGCTTCTTCAGCGCCTCGAACGTCGGTCAGGCCGGCGGCGCGGCGGAACTCGCGGTCGGCGCGGCCCCCAAGGGCCAGGAATATCTGGCCGAGGACACCGTCATCGCCACCGTCGTCGCGGCCCCCGCCACGCAGGCCGGTGGGACGTATTTTGAGGTCTATCTTGACTACTACCTGTCGTGAGGTGAGCCATGGCCAAGATCAAGTACCTGGGCGACGCGCCCACCGAGTGGCGCAACATCCGCTTTCAGCCCGGTAAGGCCGTTTCGGTCGATGACGAGAGCATGATCGCGGCGGCGAAGGGCAATTCGTTCTTCGAGGTGACGGGGGCCGGCAAGTCCGACCCTCAGGCCGATCCGAACGAGGATCAGGCCGACCCCGAGGACATCGCGCGCATCGATCTGCCCGAGGGCGACGCAAGCGACTCGTCGTTCGTCGGTTCAGCCGGCCTCGCGCCGGATGACCGTGCGCCGTCTAGCGGCGGCGAGGATGTGCCGGCCAATACGCCGAGCCTCCCGCGCCGTGGCCGTCCTCGGAACGCCGACTGATGCCCTACACCTCCGCAGCCCTGATCGAACGCGCCCTACGTCGCCTCGGGGCTGTGGGGGATGGGCAGGAAGCCGAACCCGAGGACGCCAGGAAGGTCCGCGAGGCCATCCCCGGCGTCCTCGCGGATCTCCTTGAGCGCGATATCTACGACGTGGCGGACTTGGAAGACATCGACACCGCCGCGTTCCACCATCTCTCCGCGATCCTGGCGTCCGAGATGAGCGACGATTTCGGCTTGCCGCAGTCCGACGTGGTGACGCTCGCGAGCCGGGCACAGGCCGCCGAACAGAAACTCCGCGCGCTGCGGACGCTGCCCTATTCCGGGGCGCCGGTCCACGTGGACTATTTCTGATGCCCGTCGCGATCCCGTTCCCGCTGTCCTCAACACCGGGCTCACGCCCCGGCGAGGGCGCCGGGCGGTTGGTCAACTGTTTTGCCTTCAAGGACGGCGACGCGGTACGCTACGGCCCCGTTCCGGGGCTGACGCCGTTCGCCCTGACGGGCCTTGGCCCGCGCGGCTCGCTTCTCGTCGGCTCGACACTCTACCTTGCCGTCACCGACGCGCTTTTGAAGGTCACGGCGGACGGCGTGGTCACGAACGTCGGCCCGCTCCAGGGCTCCGGGCTCGTTACCATGGCGCGGGATAACCGCGCCCCGTCCCCGGACATCGTCATCGTCACGGAGAACGGCGCCTTCGTCACGGACGGCGTGTCGGTCTCGGATTATCCCGATACCGACGTGGGCTCGCCTAACAGCGTCAGCTTCTTGGACGCCTACTTCCTGTTCACCTACGGCAACGCCACGATCCGCGCCTCCGGGATCAACGACACCGGCATCAACGACCAGAGCTTCACGAAGGCCGAGGCCAAGCCGGACGGCCTGTTACGCGGCATCGTCAAGGGGCGCCAGTTCATCGCCCTTGGGCAGTCCTCAGTCGAGTTCTACGACAATCCTGGACGCATCCCGTTCCCCCTTGAGCGTTCCGAGGTGGTGGACGTCGGCCTGTTCGGGCCATGGGCCGTTGCCGGCACCGACGATGGCTGGGACAAGCCTTGGCTCATGGTCGCCTCGGACGGCACGGTGCGGCGCTGGGACGGCTACACGCCGACCATCGTCTCCACCCGCGACGTTGAGCGGTCCATCGCCACCGTCACCGATCCGAACACGCTTGAAGCCATGGTCACGACCTATGGCGGCAACTCGGTGTGGTCGTTGTCCGGCCCCGACTTCACCTGGGACTATCACATCAACGCGGGCGCGTGGTTCGAGCGCGAGAGCTATGGCTTGAAGCGGTGGCGCGGCCGGACGAGCGTCAAAGCGTTCGGCAAGTGGCTGGTGGGCGATATCCAGTCCGCGACATTGATGGCGCTCGATGAAACGGCCCGCATGGAGGGCGCGTCGCCCCTCGTTGTCACGGGCGAGGGCTGGTTGAAATCCTACCCGGCCGGGTTCCGGGTGAACGATCTCTATCTTCAGTTCTCGACGGGGCAGGGGCGGGAAGCCGGCCAAGCCCCCATTGAGACCGATCCGCGCGTCTCGGTGTCGTGGTCGCTCGACGGTGGCGGACGCTGGGGCCAACCGCTCCTTCGCAGCATGGGCCGCCAGGGCGAGTACGGCCGGAACGTCCGCGTCGGGCAGTTGGGCTTGGCCCGCACCAGCGGCGTGAAAGTCCGGTGGGCGATCTCCGACCCGGTTCCGTTCGCCTTCATGGGCGGGACGCTGCCGAAGCCGAGTGAGCGGCGGGCGTGATGGCACTCCCTGCCAACTTCCCCCAGCCCCCGAAGCGTCCTCCGGCCAGCGTGCCGATCACGGACGGGGCCTGGATCAGGTATTTTGACGCCCTGGATCGGTTCAACGCCGAGGTCCGGGCCTACCTCGCAACGCTCGCCTGACAGGAGGCTGTAGTGGGTCTGTTCGATGCCCTTTCCGGGGCCGCCTCGCAGCGTGCCGCGAAATCCAACCAATACGCCATCGGCGCCGGCACCCAGCTCGGCGGCGATGCCCTGACGACGGGCTACCGGAACGCGCAGGGCTTGCTCGGCACCGGAGACGGCTCGACGGGGACGGCCTTGTCTGCGCTCGGCGCCGGCTATGGGCAGGCCCGCAACGATCTCAACAGCCAGTACGGCCAGACGCAGGGGTATCTGGGGCAGGCCGGCAACGCCTACGGCAACCTCGTCAACCAGGGCGGGAACGCCTATTCGGCGTACAACAACGCCATCGGGGCGAACGGCGCGGCCGGCTCCGCGCAGGCCGCCGCCGACTTCCGCGCCGCGCCCGGCTACGAGTATGCGCAGAGCCAGGCCCTGGAAGCCGTCCAGCGGTCCGCTGCGGCCCGTGGCGGTCTCGCGGGTGGGAATGCCACTGCCGACATCCTGAAGACGGCCACGGGGCTCGCAGATCAGGGCTATCAGCAGTACGTTTCCAACCTTCAGAACGGATCGAACTTCTATCAGAGCGGTGTCGCGGGCCAAGCCAACGCCCTCGCGGGGCAGGCCAGCTCATCCCAGGCGCAGGGCACGTCCCTCGCCGCCCTCGGCACCGGCTACGGGCAAAACGCGGCCGGGATCTACGGCACGGCTGCGAACCAACAGGTCGGCTTCGGGCAGAACGTCGCCGGGCTCCAGACTAACGCCGCCGGGCAGTTGGTGCAGAACAACAATCAGCTTGCGAAATCCCAGACGGAGGCGAGTTCCAATCTGCTCGGGGGGCTGCTCGGCGGCGCTGAAAGCGTCTTCGGGGCAGCAGGCAAGGCGGGCGGTTTCACGAACCTCTTCTCGAACATTTTTAAGTGAGGCCGGCGTATGTCGTTCGGTGAGTTCTACGCCGCCACGTCCGGGCTTGGAAAGGCCTACTCAGATGGCGCTGCGCAGTTCGACAAGAAGCAGATGCTGGGCGCGCTCGGCTCAAAGCTTCAGGCCGGCGATTATGCTGGCGCGTCGAAGGTCGCCTTCGATGCTGGCGACCCTGATACGGGTCTGAGCCTGCTTAAGCTCGGGCAGTCCGCCAAGCAGTCGGCCGATGCCAACGCTGCGTTCAACTCATTCGGACAGTCGTATGCGGGCGGCGGCACGCCGCAGTCGTTGGGAACTCTTGGTGCGCAACCAGCCGCGCCCCCGACCGCATCGCGTCCGGGCGCTTCCCTGCCGTCCTTTGCTCAAGGGAGCGACATCGGTCGCTATGCAGGGGCGATCCAGAGCAACGAGAGCGGCGGGAATTATGGGATCGTCGGGCCGACGCATCCGAAATACGGTCGCGCACTCGGCGCTTATCAGGTCATGGAGAGCAATCTTCCCTCATGGTCGCGTGAAGCCATCGGACGTGAGGTGACGCCGGATGAATTTCTGAAGAGCCCGCAGATCCAAGACGCGATCTTCCAGAAGAAATTCGGGCAGGCCGTCGAAAAGTACGGCAACCCCCAGGACGCGGCGTCGGTGTGGTTCACGGGGCGCCCTCTCGCGCAGGGGGCGAATGCGCGGGACGTCCTCGGCACCACCGGCCAACGATACGTCGACAAGTTTACGGCGGCTCTCGGCCGAGGCGCGCCGGCCACTGCTCCGCAGCTCCCCGCAACGGCAATGCAAATGCCACAATCGGCCCCGGCTGCACAGACCGCTCCGGTGCAGGTCGCCTCGGTGGATCGCTCCTTTGTGCCTGCTATGCCCGGCGCGACTCAGGCGGCGCCCGCTTCTTCCGCGCCGCCGTCTCCCTCCCCCGGCACGCCCACCATGACCATGCCAAGCGCAGACTCGGCGCCTGTCGCTGCGCCCGAGGCCACGCCCGAAGCGCGAGCGCAGGTCTCGGCCGCTGTTCCGCAGCAACTCGCGCAAGCGGGCCTGCCGCCGGCCGCCGCGCAACAGGTTGGGGCTACCGCGCCGGCCTCGCAGCAGCGCATCGGCGCTCTGATCCGGCTCGCGACGATGCCGGGCCTATCAGAGGGCCAGTCGGGTGTCGTGAAGACGCTCCTGTCGAACGAGCTTGAACAGACCAAGGCGCCCGACGAGGTCAAGAAGTACCTCTTCGCGCGCGGGCAGGGCTATGGCGGCTCGTTCGTGGATTTTCAGCGAGAGGGCCAGCGCCCGGTCGGCCCCCAGACGGTTTCGGCCGGCAGCGCCCTCGTGGACCCCAATACCGGCCGCGTCATCTTTCAGGCGCCGGACAAGGAGGGCGGCGGCGTCACCCTCTCTCCGGGACAGGTGCGCTTCGATGCGCAGGGCAGGCGGATTGCAGAGGTCGCGGATCGCGACAAATCGAACGAGGGTGAAGCCAAGCTCCGCACCGAGTTCACGAAACAGCTTGGCACCTTCGGTGAGGTGCAGGACGGCTATCGTCGCCTGATCGCGGCCACCGAACAGCGCGAGAGCAACCCCGGCGCGGTGTCGCCCGCATCGGATATCGGCCTCGTGTTCGGCTTCATGAAAATGCTCGATCCGGGGTCGGTCGTGCGTGAGGGGGAATTCGCGTCGGCGCAGAATGCGGCCGGCGTCCCCGAGCGCATCCAGAACCTCTACAACAAGGCGCTGAACGGTGAGATCCTGAACCCGACGCAGCGCCAGGATTTCATTGATACCGCCCAGCGCCTCTATGGTCAGGCTCGCCAGGGGGCCGAAAGCGTTGCCACCCGGTACAGTGACCTGGCGAAGGGGCAGGGGCTCGATGTTGGCCGGGTCGTGGCCCTGCCGCCCGCTCTGTCGGCCCCGAAGGTGGGGCGCCCGAAAGCGTCCACGCCAGAAGCCGCCCCAAAATTCAAGGAGGGCACTGTCATCGTGAACCCTCAGACCAACGAAGAGCTTGTGCGGCGCGGAGGCCAGTGGGTTCCGAATGCGCGGTCTGAACTATGAGCGATGATCTGCCGCCGGGCTTCGTGCTGAAGCCGGAGACCGCGCCTGTCCAGCCGCCTGCCGCACCAAAGCAGGCTCCGGCTGCGCCTGGGGACGATCTCCCGCCTGGCTTCATCCTCAAGGAGGCTCCCGTCCGCACAGCCGACCTGCCTGCACCCGGTGCAAAGCCGGTCGGCTTCGTCGTTCCAGGGCAGGAGCCGCCCGCGCGGCCGGGCGGGGAATTCACGCTCTCCAATCTCGTCAAGGGGATCTACAACTCGGCCGTGAGCGCCGTGACGCTTCCTGGCGACGTCTACAAGGGCAAGGTGCAGACCAGGCCCTCGGCAATGACGCAGGAAGAGGGAATGCGCGTGGCCGATCTCGCGGGCTTTGCCAGTCCCGTTTCGCCAGGACGCATCGCGACACAGGCCGAGCGATCCGTTCTCTTCGCCGACCCACAGTCCGGAGCTTCACGTCGCGCCGTTCAGGACGTTGTGACGACCTCACCTGGTTCTGTCGTCAAGGACGCGGGTGATCTCGGCATCACGTTGACCGCAGGCCAGCGCACCGCCGACCCGGCCTTGCTTTCGACTGAGAATGCGATGGCCGGCGGCGCCAAGGGTGCGCAGGCCCAGCGCATCGCTCGCGAGGCGGCGGACCGGCAGCAATCCGAAATCGCGGCCGCGCGCGACAGCATCGGCGATACGGCAGGCTTGGGGCAAATCGCGCTCGACCGCCCCGCCGATGCCGGCGGGCTCGTTGGTGAGACCGTTCAGAAGTACGGCACGACGGCCCAGCGCGAGCTTGAGGCCCGCAATCTGGCCGAGGCCCAGCGGGTCGCGCAACTGAACGAGGCCGAGGCCACCCGCGTCGCAACTGCCAATGCAGCGGAAGAGGCTCGCGCACAGGCCGCGAACGAGGCCGCGACCCGTGCCGCGCAGCAATCGGCCGAGGCGAGCCGCCAGCGGTTCAACCCACAGGATCTCCGCCCCGTCGATGCCGGCGCCGACGTTGCCGAGGCGGTGCGCAATCGCGCGACGCAGGGGCGGGAGCGGTACCAGCAAGGCTACCGCGAAGCCTTCGACCGCGAGGGACAGATCGACCCCGGCTTCTTCCAGGGTGTGGCCCGCCCCGGCGGCCAGGAACTCACGGCCAGCGGATCACCGCTCAACGAGTTCGCTGCGCCGATCTCGCAGCGGATCACGGAGGATCTGGTTCGGCGGGCCGAGCCGATCATCATTGACAAGACGCTGACACCGCTCGCTTCGGCAACTCTGAACGACCTCAACCGCGTCGCCAGCCTCAATCTCGGGCGCATCGGGCAGCCGGGCGCCGGAGAGACAGTGGCCGGGGTCAACCTGCGCGGCATTGAACAGGCTCGCAAGATCATCACGGCCCGTATCCGTGCGGCGTCCGCGACCCCGGAGGACGCTCGGGCGCTGCGCGGTGTGATGGACGCCTTCGACAACCAGTTGGAGCGCGGTTTCGATAGCGTGCTGTTCTCAGGCGACGAGGGGACGCTTCAGGGGCTCCGCGCGGCCCGCCAGCAATTCCGCGACTACCAGCAGACGTTTCGCCCCCGCGCACAGGGTGACGATGCCGGACGTGTGATCCAGAACATCATCGAGCGCGATGCCTCGCCGGAGGAAGTGGCGAACTACGTCATCGGGTCCTCTCGTGTCGGCGGGACGGGCACGAGCGTGCGAACCTTCACGCGCCTTCGAGAGATCCTGGGCGCCGATAGCCCGGAGATGCAGGCGATCCAGGGGGCGACGTGGCAGAAGCTGACCGGCGGTTTGGAGGCCGCGACGCCGGCCGGCGCGCAGCGGCTGTCCGAGCGCATCCGTGAGTTCACTTCGGGGCAGGGCAGCACCCTGGCGCGCCAGATGTTCCCGCCTGACGACCTCGCCGCGATGCGGTCCTTTGGCGACGCCATGCAGGCGTTTGCCCGCCGTGCCCCTGAACGTCCCGGCGAGCCGTTGCCGAAGCCTGTACCCCTGAAAGCTGCGCAGGAAGAGGCGACGGGACACATCAAAACCCTGATCGATGTCGCCAACAAGCGCCTTTCGCCCGAGGACACTGCCGCAGCCTTGTTCGGCTACGGCAACAAGATCACCACGGCCAACATCAGGCTTGTGGACGCCATCGCCAGCATGGTCGGCCGTGAAACGCCGGAGTGGGCCGCCATCCGGCAGGGCGCGTGGCAGCGGTTGACTGGCGTCGCCGAAGGCAAGACCGAGATGGGCGCACAGAAGGTCTCTCAGCGCATTCTGGAGTTCATCAATGGCGATGGACGCACCATGGCGCGACGTCTCTTTTCCGAAGAGGAATTGAGCGAGATGCGCCGGTTCGCAGGCGTGCTCAAGGCCATTGTCGGGCCGTCCGGCACCACGAACCCGTCCAACTCAGGCAACCGCCTTGCTGGCCTCGCCCGTGACAGCTTCACCGCCATCGGGACCATGCTCGGCGTCAGCGCGGGTGGCCCGGTCGGTGCGGCGGCCGGCTACGTCATGTCAAAGGGGGTTCGAGCGGCCTCCGACGCACGACAAGGTGCAATCGCCCGGCAGCTTTTTGACGGGCGGGAGCCGGTCTCCATCGGTAGCCGCTTGGCGGAAGCGAGTGCGGCTATACCTCCATCCACCGGCCTCAGGGCGGTTGGCGGGGCCGTGACAGGGGCGGGGCAGGGTCGCAATTAGCGACGGCGGCCAAGCCCTGAAAAGGCCGCTTCCACGAAGAGTAGGGCTCCGACGAATGCCATCACGGCAACCGCCGTCAGGAGCATGACGCTGATTTTTCCCGACTGCGGATAGTACGCGAACAGGTGCCCATACAGCATCCTGCCGCTGACGATCAGCAGCGAGCCGCCGAACACAAAACACAAAGCGCGTCGACCCGGCGTCATCAATCCTCGCTGTCGTCCAGCCGTCAAACCTAACCCACCCCGCCCCCGTCCGTCACCTCCCCACGGCTGCCCTCTCCGGCGGCTTCTCCCGCGTTGGGACACCCCATGCCCCTGCTACTGCCTTTCTCGTGCCTGCCGACCTTCGGGCCGGGCGGGTTTCCGGTCATGGACGCGTTGCTATTCGTCTTCGCGGCGAACACGACGAGCCCCGTGACGGCCTACAGCGATCCGGGGCTGTCGATCCCGCTGACGCACCCGATCAAGGCAGACGGGTCGTCTGGGTGCTTCCCCATCGTCTACGTGCCCGGCGGGACCTATCGCTTGCGGGTCACGGACGCGACCGGGCTGCAACTGCGCCAGATCGAAGGGTATGCGGTGGCCGATGCCGTCGCGCCCGGCGATGGCGGAAGCGGCAACGTGGACGCGACCCGGCTGGCACAAACCGGCGACGTCAAGGACCGCTATGCGGCCGGCGTTCATGCCGGGTGGGTGCGGATGAACGGCCGGACCATTGGCCCGTCGTCCTCGGACGCGTCCGAGCGCGCCAACGACGACGCGCACGACCTTTTCGTCCACCTCTGGCAGACGGATGCGACACTCGCCGTCTCCGGCGGGCGCGGGCCAAACGCCGAGAGTGATTGGGCCGCGTCTAAGACCATCGCGTTGCCGGACCAGCGTGGGCGGGCGCGGATCGCGCTCGACACTCTCGGCAACGGGAACGCGGGCCGTCTTCTCGGCGGGAAGTTCCTCGCGGGCGATCCCTCGACGGTGGGCGCCGCCATGGGCGAAGTGGCCCACACCCTGACCGTCGCCGAACTGCCGAGTTTCACCGTTCCGGTCTCGGCCTCCATGGACGTCCAGGGCAATCACCAGCATATCGGTACGACGAACGGTTACAGCTCGGACCACAACCACGCCATTTCGGTGAAGGGCTATCCGTTCACCCAGGGCGGCCCGCTGACGATCTTCACGCCGGTCACGTCGGGCGGCGATGCGACGATCCCGACCAACGGCACGTCGAACAACCACACCCATACCTTCGGCACCGAGTTCAGCGGCCAGCACGCGCACAACATCACCGTGAGCGTCGGCCCGGTCGGTGGCGGGCAGTCGTTCAGCCTGCTGCCGCCCTCGCTGCTCGTCAGCAGCTATATCAAGCTCTGAGGCGCCCATGTCGCTCTCGCGCCGCCGCCTGATCCCACGTCGTGGGGATTGGGTCTCTCATTTCCGCGTCTTGCCCGAGCGGGCGCCCGTCGATCCCTCCACCGCCCGGTTCACCGTAACCGTTATGGCGCTCGATGAGGGGCGTTGGGGCTACGATTACGGGCGGGTGTTCACCAACGGCGGCTGCGGCCTGTCCGCGTCGAGCGACGACGGCACCAACCGCGTCGCCATCGGCGTGAGTTCGACCGCCCTGGTGATCTCCTGGCGCTTCCCGCTCGCTGAGACACGAGGCCTCCCGGCAGGCAGCTACCTCGTGAGCGTCGGCGCCATCGTCGCCGACGAGGTGCAGGAAATCGGCTCGTTCGTCGTCGTGGCGGACGGCTCGCCCGCGTCGAGCCCCACGGCTCAGCCGGTCGCAGCCGACCCCGTCACGCCCAACGTGATCCCCGTCGTGGAGGAATTCTAGAATGGCCGATACCACGGTCTTCGTCCGCGCGCGGCTCGACTATTCCAACACGGCGGGCAACACCCGTCTCATCACCGACAACGGCGGGTTTGCGATCAATCAGGCCGATGGCCTGTTGTTCTCGCGGGCCGGGGACGGCTCGACGCGGGTCTCCCGCCTGATCTCGCCGACCGAGTACGCGGCGCTTCTCGCCGGCATGGGCAGCGGAACGCTCGCGCCCATCGCCACATCGGGCAGCGCCAGCGACCTGTCCACCGGCACCGTGCCCGTCGCGCGCCTGCCGACCACGGGCACGGCCGGCACCTACGGGTCCGCGACGCAGGTCCCGGTGGTCACGGTGGATGCGCAGGGGCGCGTGTCCGGCGTGACGCTTGCCACCATCGCGACCGGGGGCGGCGGGCCGACGAGCACGGATGGGCTCCCCGAGGGCACGACCAACCTCTATTTCACTACGGCGCGGGCGCGGGCCGCGATCTCGGTGTCGGGCTCGCTGGCGTACAACACCACCACGGGCGTGATCTCGTACACCGCGCCGACTCTGGCGGCGGTAGCAACGAGCGGCTCGGCTTCGGATCTCACCACGGGCACGCTCCCGGCGGCCCGTCTGCCAAACACCGCCGTGACACCAGGCACGTTCACCAACGCGACGCTCACCGTGGATGCCACCGGGCGGCTCACGGCGGCGTCGAGCGGAACCGCCAGCGGCACGGGCACGGTCACGTCCTCAGGGTCGCCCACGGCCGGACAACTCGCGACGTTCACCACCGCCACGAACATCGCAGGCGTTACCGCGCTCCCGGCCGCGAACTTCCCCGCGCTGACGGGCGACTTGACCACCACGGCCGGGTCCCTAGCGACCACGCTCGCCGCGAGCGGCGTCACCGCCCAAGCCTACACCGGCCTCCACAGCGCGACCTTCGACGCCAAAGGCCGGGCGACCGCAGCGGCCAACGTCGCGCTTACGGGTGACGTCACGACCACGGCGGGCTCACTCGCCACCACCATCGCGAACGGCGTCGTCACCTTCGCCAAGCTCGCGGCGGCGGCCGTCGCCTCGGCGGCCTCGGACGTCTGGACCAATGTCGCGTCCAAGGTGCTGTCGGTCAACGCGCTCTGGTCCTCGCAGGCGTTCGTCACTCTCACCGACGCGGCCACCATCGCGACCGACATGTCTACCTTCCTCAACGCGAAGGTGACGCTGGCCGGCAACCGCACCCTCGGCACCCCCACCAACGCTAAGGAGGGCCAGAGCGGGATCATCCAGATCATTCAGGACGGCACCGGCTCGCGGACCCTGGCCTACGCCACGGGGTGGGACTTCGGCTCGGCCGGCGCGCCCACGCTGTCCACGGCGGCGGGCAAGATCGACACGATTTCCTACGTGGTCATCAACACGACCGGGCCGGTGGTCCGCGCGTACTTCGGGAAGTCGGCCTGATGTTCATGATGACGCCGACGATCCTGCGGCCCTTGTCACTGAATGCGGCATCCGCAGTAACACTCAATCCAGCAGATACTACCGCTGGCATCACCCTGTCCAACGGAAACCTCACAGCGCAGTGGGCTAGCAGCACGCAAGGCCTAACCCGTGCGACAAAGGGCTTCAGTTCTGCTGACGTTTACTTCGAGGTCGCTTGCGAGGCTTTTGGTGCCGAACTAGACGTGGGGTTCGTCCCACTTAGTGCAGCAGTGGGGGACGGCTACCCCGGAGGGCCTCAATACCCTAGCGTTGGGTTGTTCTATAACCAGCAAGGCAGCGGCAGGATTATCTATAACGGAAGCCAAGGAGCAGCGTTTTCCGTGGCGAACGGCTCCGCCATAGGATTGCTCTACCGTGCCAGCAACAAGACTTTCTACCTGTACGCAGGAGGTAGTTTGGTTGGTTCTGTGGTTACCACCCTCACCGGAGCACTTTACCCTGCGATGAAAGGTTACAGTGGGGAGAGGGCGACTGTGAACTTTGGGGCTACGGCATTCACAAACCCTCTACCGTCAGGCGGTGTCCGCCTGATTGACGCTTCTTGAGGACCCCCCAGCCATGACGCACGCAATCCGCGCCAGCTCCGGCTGGGCGCTTCTCCCCTATGGCGAGGACGTCACCTATCAGGGCGTCACGGCCTCCTACGCTACGGTCATGCTGTGGTCTGACGACGAGCGCGAGGCGTTCGGTGTCTACGTGGTTCCGGAGCCTGATGCGGCGCCGGAGGGGCAGATGGAGACGAGCCGCACGCTCGTGAGCCGCAGCAAGCGCCCGGTTTGGTCCGTCTCCTACCAGCCGGCACCAGATCCCAAGCCGCCCACCGCGCCCGACAACCCGACGCTCGGCGACTGGCGCGTGGGGCTCGTCCTCTGGAAGACGCCGGGCGGCAATCGCCGAGACGAGGTGCTTGCCAAGATCAAGGCGCTTCTCGACGCGGGGCACCCCCTCGGTCCTGTCGCCGACGAACGGGTGAACTATTCCAACAACGTGCTGCGGGCCGACCTCCTGGCGCTCAAGGACGCCGTGGGCTTCTCCGTCGAGTACATCGAGGAAAGCCTCTGGCGCGCGGCTCAGGTGCAGGCCGGCGATCTCTCCGGCGTCTGGCCGCTTCCCAACGACAAGGACACCCCATGACCTCCGGTTTCGGCGGGCGCCTCGACGCGTCCTATCCCACCGATGTCCGCAACGGCGGCGGCATCCGCGTGGACAAGCAGGGGCTTGCCACCCGCATCGCCCTCGATCTGCGCCAGACCCAGCGCCTCACCACGATCCCGGCCGGCGGGCTGGTGCCGGTGCAGGACCCTGGAACGGGCCTCATCGGCGCGCTGCCGGTCACGGCGCTTCCCACGGCGCAGACTGGCGACGGGACGCAGACCAACACCAAGCTCGCGACCATGCCAGCGCGGACGTTCAAGGCCAACCTGTTGGGCTCCACGGCCCCGCCGCAGGACGTGAACTTCACCCAGGTTCTGGAGGCCCTCGGCATCACCTCGGGCGGATCGGTGGCGACCACGGCTGCGAACGTCTCTGTGGTCCCGCCCGCGAGCCAGGGCTACACCAACGTCCAGGGCGCCATCACGTCGATTGAGGGGCGGGTCGCCGCTGGCGTACCGATCACAGCCTCACAGATCACGGATAGCTCAACGTCCGGACGCTCCGTCCTGACCGGCACGGCCGCGCAGGCACGTGCCGCCCTTGGCATCGCATTCGGAACGGCTGCGGGCACCTACGCCGAAGGCAATGACGCCCGGTTCGCCGCGATCGCCGCGAACGGATCGATCGACCCGAAAGCGTATGGCGCCAAGGGCGACGGAACGACGAACGACAGCCCGGCATGGCAGGCTGCGGTTGATGCCGCAAACGCGCAGGGCAAGTGGGTCGTCCCATCCCCTGGTGATTACTATTTCGCCGCGCCGGTCAACGTTCCCGGACTCACGACGATCTGCAAGCCGGGCAATGGCCAGGACCGTAGGGTCAAGATCCGCACCAATGCCGCAATCGACATGTTCAACATCGTCGGCAACGGCGGGACTATCGCTGGCTTGGCGTTCTTCCATTACGGTGTTTCGGGCCGATGCATCAAGCAAGGCAAGTGGGCCGCGTGGTATATTTACGACAATTATTTCATCGCCGACAACGACGGCTCGGTCGCTTCTGACATCATTCACAGCAACGGGCCACTGAGCCACTACCACCACAACGCGTTCGACAACTTTCGTCGAAACAACGACAGCTTCGCCATCGCGCTCGACCGGCCGAAGGATGAGCCGATCCACTGCATCGAGAACCACATCGAGCAGAATTATTGCGGCGGCTTGGGGCCGTTCCTATACATCGGCTGCCGTGGCGCTCGCACGAACTACGACGGAACACAGAACAAGCCCGAAGGCGTGCACGTAAACTTCAACTCGGTTCAGACGTTCAATTTCAGCGTCGTCCTCGAATGCTGCCTCCTTCTCCGGCTGACCGGAAACTCGTTCTGCATCTCGAATGGAACCACGTTCCTTATCAGGCCGACCGGCCCCGGCATCCTCGATGTCCGCAGCACGTCGAACTGGTACGACAGCACGGGCCAAATCACCACGGGGCCGGTGATCCAGCAGGACAGCACTCTCGCAAACGGCCCGAATGCTGTGCTCAAGTTCGCTCGGTTTCAGGACTATATTTTTGGCGGCAAGTTCGGAGCGGTGTTTGACGGGCTGTCCGACAACGTCGACTTCACCGGCAGCGTCTTCATCCAAATCTCCGACACGGGCGCGATCTTCAACCAAACGAAGAACGTCACCATCGGCGCGACGTTCGAGGGCTGCAATCGGGCGTTCGTGTGCATCGACGGCTCGGCGGGCGGGCCGTTCTTCACCGGCCGGTGCGTGTTCGCCGGCAGCGGCGCCCCCGAGTTCTCCATGTCGGATCGTTCGAAACTGGTCGTCTCCTACGAGACGACCGGGTTCAAGCTTGCACGCAAATTCCCTTATCTGACGGGGACGGGCTCTTTCGTGGCGGCTGCGTCGGGCGCCGGTAACTTTGTAGGCTTCATTCTGGTCCCCCATGGACTGGCGGGGACGCCAAACTTGAATAAATGTCACTGCACTCTGCAAGCAATTCCGTCGCAGTCGGGTGGCGCTGCGTTTCAAGGCGGGACCGCAACTTTCCTCTCCGCAGACGCCACGAACATCACCATGGCCGTCTACATCCTCGGTCTGAGTACGGCTGGCAACATAATTTATAACATGGACGTAACAATTTAGTATTCATGGATTGTAATCAGGGTTCATGCGGAAAAATTCATCTGCTCCGTAGATATTACCTTGATAGTCTATCATTTCTCCTGCCCACAACGGCCAGCCGGCGAAATCGTGGCCAGCCCTATCAGCTCGCCACATCTCAACCACCTTCTCGGCCCGCTGTTGATTGGCGACGAATTCATAGTCGCGGCAGGGTGCCCTCAGAAGAGGGTCATCGGGCGGGAACCTAGGGCCTTTCTGGAGCAAGTACGGCTCGAAGCCTGCCATATCGGCCACCCAAGAGAACCCGCCTTCGAAGAAGTATCGCGAGACTCCTGTCCCCTCGATAAGATTTTTCGTAAAAAAGCTTTCGGCGGCACTGGCTAAGAAGTTGCGTAAAGCAGTTCCGGTCATCCCGAAAAATGTAGCGTATGGAAAGATCCCGACCGGAGGGTACAAAGCCGGAAAGATCCGGCGAAGATAATCGACCGTCTCGCTTGATCTGCTTGTTGCAAGCATCGGGAGGGCACAGAACGTGCCGTGTCGTGTCGGATCGCAAAATGTCTCCACTTCGCTCCGGCGAGACCAGAACTCTCGCTCCATCACCTCTCGCAACCCATCGGTGTGCCGAAACGCGTCGTGGGTCGCCCCCTTTGTGTGGCCAAACCAGTAATAGTCGTGCTGCGCGCGCGTATTACGAAGCGTTCGTAGGGCGGACTGAAACCCCGAAACATCGGAGTTTACGACGAGGCGGTCGGGCGTTTCGCAGATGACGATGTCAAGATCTGCGTCGGCTAAACTCGCGTGCCAACTGCGAGATGAACCGGAATTGATGCCAACATAGATCGTGCAGTCGCGGAACCGTCGCTGGAAAAGGTCGATGTAATAGGCGCCTACATCTCTTGCCACTTCGGTGTCAGGAACGAAGGAAGAAAAAACAACAGCGTGCCGCATGGGGATACCTTAGTTCATAGCGCCCGTGGGAGTCGCCATCCCGGCGCCCTCATGCAGCTTCAGCGGCTCGCGTAGGTCGAAGCGCATCTCCGTGCCATCCGGCGCCGTGAAGGTCGCCCAGCCGTCCTGGTAGTTTGCGAACCTGCTGCCGGCCGGCACCTTGCCGATCTGGATCTCCTGAAGGAGTGGGGTGATCTGCGACCAGCGCGCCGTCTCGCGCTCGCGGGCAATGGCCCGGCACTGAACGCCGTCGCCGGTCGGCGGGGTGAGTTGCAGAATTCGGACGTTGTCACTCATCGCGATCTCCCGTGAGAGAAACGCTCCTACCACGACCCTGGCAGTCAGGACACCTTCCCACGGCGGTGTTTATGCCGAGGTTTACGTTCTGAGGAAGTAGGCAGCGGGGAGTCGAACCCCGTGCTTCCGACCGGACTCGAACCGGCTTGGGCCTCTAATGAGCGCCCGCAACACCTGTCTGCCCCTCAACGAAAAGACCCGCCCTTTTGCAGTCTGGCGAACCAGATCCTGTGGCGGGTCGTGACCAACTCAGAATGCGCGCCCATCGCGCCGGTTGCAACTGATTTTCTGACAATCCCCGGAGAGAGACTATGGCCGCTGCCCTCAATCGGCAGGCGTTCTTCAATGCTGTGCGCACCAAACCCTTCGGTGGATCGCTGTCCCAGGGGCAGGTCTCCGGCATGGAAAGCCTGCTGGACGCCTGCCCGCCGCTTCTCGCCACCGACGCGCTGGCCTACTGTCTCGCGACGGCCTTCCATGAGACGGCCAAGACCATGCTGCCCGTCAAAGAGTACGGCGGGGACGCGTACTATCGCCGGATGTACGATCCGCAGGGCGACCGGCCGAAAGTCGCCAAGGATCTTGGCAACACTGTGCCGGGCGACGGCGTGAAGTTCGCCGGTCGGGGCTACGTCCAGTTGACCGGGCGGGCCAATTACCGCCGCGCGACAGGTGAGCTTCAGGCCCTCGGCATCCTTGACCAGACCATGGACCTGACCGTCACGCCCGACATGGCGATGGTGCCGGACGTCGCCGCCGCGATCATGTTCCGGGGCATGGCCGAAGGCTGGTTCACCGGCCGCAAGCTGTCGCAGTTCTTCGGCACGGGCGCGTCGATCCCCGTAGGCGCACGGGCCATCATCAACGGCACGGACAAAGCGGATCTGATCGCGGGGTACTTCCGCGACTTCCGCGCCGCGCTGCTGGCCGCACAGCACGTCCCTGGCGGCGTCGAGGCCGTCCCCATCCCGCCCGTCACGGTCGGCCCGCTGGTCGCGCCTGCGCCCCGCAAGAGCGGCGTGCTGCCGCCGGCCGAACCCTCCGTTCAGACCGGCAGCGTCGGCGGATGGCTCGCCACTACCCTTTCCCGCATCTGGAACTCCTGAGGCACCCCATGGACTGGTCATCGCTCGCGGGGCAGCTCGCCCAAATCGGCCTGCCTGCCCTCGGAACGCTGTTCGGAGGCCCGCTGGGCGGCACGGTTGGCGCCCTAGTCGGAAAGGGCGTTGCCGCCGCTCTCGGCGTTCCTGCGACCCCTGAGGCGGTTTCCTCGGCCGTTGCAGCCGATCCCTCCGGCGCCGCGATCAAGCTCGCCGAGATCGAGGCAGAAACCAAGCGCCAGGACGCCTATCTGGCGGACATGGCGAACGCTCGCGCCATGCAGCTCGGCCTTGTCCAGACCCATTCCTGGGTCTCGAACATGCCAGCCATCGTGACGCTCCTCATCTTCATGGCGTGGATCACGCTCACGGTGGCGCTCTACTTCGTCCAGTCCGAAATCCCGGAGCGGGTCTACCAGCTTCTGAGCCAAGCCTACGGCGCCTCGAACCTCGCCCTCGGCACGGCCATCGCGTTCTGGCTCGGCTCGTCGCGGTCCTCGCAGGTGAAGGACAGCCAACTCACCGCCGCGCTGTCGGTGCCGCAGATCGCGCGTCGCTAACCGATGCTCGTCACAGACGCGCACGCGCAAACAGCCGAGGCGACGCAGGCCGCCGCCAAGGCCGCCGAAGTCTACCTGAACCAGGGCGTCCTTGGCGCGACATGCGTGTTCCTCATCGTCTTGCTGGTCGCTGCGCTGTTCGTGATCCGAAGCCTTTACAACGAGGGTTTGGCGTCGAGCGCCCGCGAGCGCGGCATCATTGAAAAGCTCATCACCGCCGTCGAGGGAGCCCGTGATGAGTCGGCCGCCGTTCGTGAGGCCATGCGCGGCATTCGGGAGATCCTAGAGACCCGAGGCCAGGCCATCGGCGATCTATCTCACCAGATCGACCGGACGACTACGGAAACCCGACACACGCTCGGCAATATGGCGAGCATCCTCGACTCCGTGTCGCGGTGGCTGCACCAGGGCAGGGGCCAGAACGGGGGCGGCGCATGAAATGGCTGTCGCGCCTCGCCGATCTCGTCACTTGTCGGCACGGCAACGACGAAACGTCCGCGCGGCTTATCGCGGCGCTCGAAGAGAGTAAGGCCGCTTCAGAGAGCACGGCCCGCGAGGGTGTCCGCGTCGCCAAGACGGCCGATGACGGGCGTCGGTACATCGAGGGCATCCGCACCGAGATCAAGGAGCGGACGCAGCGGCAAGAAACCATCGCCCGCGACAAGCGCATTCGCACCAACGATATCCGCGAGCTTGTCGACACGATGCTGAACCACCCAGAGATCCATGACGAGGGCGAGGGATCGTGTTGATTTACGACGATGCGCGACCGGAGACGATCCGAAGCACGATCTACCTGTCCACCCTGGTTCTGGTCATTGGGTACGTGATCCTGAATGTGCTGCTGCCCAACAGTGACGTGAACATCGTCGTGGGCGTGCTCCAAGCCGTCATGGCGTCGATGGTGCTGTGCTACTACATCGGTGCCTCAATCCGGGCGGTGGTGACAGGGTCCTCGGCCAATACCGACTTCCTGATCGTCGGTATTGTCCTCTCGTGGATCTCGACGGACGGACAGGCAATCCTGGCGCTGCTGGCCCGGCTGTCCGGCTTCCCGCCGGCCCTGATGAACTCGGAACTGTTCGCGCCTTTGAAGCTCCTGTCCGTGATCGCCGCCGTGCTCCACGTCGTCCCGAAAGGCGCAGCCAACGGCGTCGTGCCCCAGGGCAACAAGGCAGCGGTGGCGGGGTTCTTCATGCTCGCAATGATCCTGGCGACGGCGCTCGTCGTGACTAAGCCCGATCCGACGTTCCTGATCGACCGGGCACCGGCTTGGATGCGGGATTTCTGGGAGACGGGGGCGCTGCAGACCACCGGGGACCCGCCGGCATGAGATGCCCAGCCCCCCAAGACCTCACCGGGGTCTATGTGCTCCTGGCGTTGATGGTGGGGATGGTGTTGGGCGGGGTGGTGAGAAGGTAGGACTTGGCGGCACCGATGGATGCGCGTATTGTCGAGATCCGAAGTGGCGACGAGTCCCGCCAAGGTGGCCGTGAAAGCGGCTGTGTCGCAAAAGAATGGCCCGCCCATGCGGCGGATCAATTTCTTCTCCTAAGTGGAGATGACCCGCTCTTTGCACCTTCAGTTTCTGAGGCTCGTCGGTGCAGAGGGCGGCCTTCAATTTGAACTAATGCCATTTTGGCATGAGTTGCGTCGGGGTTTGTTGTTTTTGGCATCACCGCCACCACGTCAGCCCTACCGAGCCCGGCCGTCACTCCGACGCGCCGGGCTTTTTCGTTTCAAGTGCCATCCAACGCCACCATCAGACCTTGCATGAACGCGTCCTCGCGCTCGCGGGCGACGGACGCCTGCTGGCCCGGCAGAAACACGGATCGTAGCAGCAGGGCACTCTCACCATCCATCGTCGTGCAGATCCACATCATGAAGTCTTCGCCCTTCATGATCGGCTCGAACCGGATGCAGCAGTAGCGCGGCCCTGCCAAGCGGGCCTCCGTCATTTCGAGCGTGGGAGATCGCATCGGAAGCCTGACGGGAATCCTCAGTTCGCGATCCTGTCTCAGACGCATGACTAGGCGATCATCCAGTTTGATGACCGTGATCGGCTCCATGTCCTCGGCGTCGTAGATCACCACTCGCATGGTCAATCCCCCTCCGTCTTCGCCCCCAGCAACCCCGGCAGCCGCGCCATATTCACCGCAATCCGCCGGGCTCATTACGTTCAAGCCCCCGCCGTTCCATCAAAAGCCCGCCCCGTGAAATCGGGCCGCGTCTCGATGTCCTTCGGGCCAGTTCCACACGCCGAGCACCGCAGCCGCAAGGCGATATCCGGCACGAGCGCATCATCCGAGAGCCCGTCGAACGGCAAGGTCGCTTCGTATCCGCACTTGCACAGGACCATGACGCCGCGCGCGCCGTTCTGCCGGGAATTGGCGACGGTGGCAGGGACGATTTCCCGCCCTTCAGCGTCATAGGCCCGGCGGGGATTGCGCTTGTGGTGCGGGACCGGCTCGCCCTGGCCGGGGGTCCAGATCGTGACGGGGCCGCGGTGGGCGCTCACGGGCGGGACTGCGCCCGACTTGGAAGCCCCTTACCTGACACGGCCCGCCGAACCACGGTGACTGCGTTCACGATTTCCGTCTGTGTCATCGTGCTGTGGAGTTTCATCGTGCCAGAGGCCACCATTGCCTCCAGAGGAATCACGGCCTCGACCGCAACGCGCTGCCAGCCGGCGAGTTCGGTTTCCAGTTCGGCAATCCGCGCGTCTCTCGGGTCTTCGCTCACAGCTTCTCTCCCCCGCTCACCTCACGACACATCATCGCCAGCGCCCGATCCACGATCTCATCCAAGTGGACGACGACCTCCCCACACCCTGGCGCTCGGATGCGGACGATGCCGCGAAGGTGGTCAGCTTCGGCTTGACTCACGGCGTCCTCCCCTCTTCGGGCGAAGCGAGGGCGGGGTCTTCCGCCATCGCCAGATCAATCAAGGCCCGCAGGATCGTCCCTGGCAGATCGCCCTTTAGGGTCGCCACGGGATCGGTGCCGTTGACGAGCACGATGGTGTCGCCGAAGCTGTGGTTGCGGATAGCGTCGATAGCGGCGCGAGCCACCTCCATCATGTCGAACCGACCGTCCACCAGCACTTGCAGGGTGCCGTCTTCCGGCAAGGCGTGCTCGTCGTCGCCATCAATCGCCCAAGGCGCGAAAACACCCAGACCCCGGATGCGGGCCAACATCGCCCGCGCCACGGCCTCAACCATCACGGTCTCACCCATTCCCCTTCCTCCAACCCAGCCGCGCGGCGGCGTGCTTTAGTATCGGGAGGGCGGCCCCGTACTTCTTCTTCAGCCGCTCCCGTGTGGGCTCATCCAGAAGCGCGAGGCGTTCGGGATCGGAGTTGTCTTCGACATCCGCGATCTTGACGAGGATGACGTGCAACTGCTCTCGAATGAGCATCAGAAGCCATTCGATCTTTTCGACGTAAGAGCGGTCAGAGGGCGCCGACCCGAGCGCGATGACGTTGGAAACGACTAACTCGGAGAATCCTTCTTCTCGGAGGCGGTCAGCGGTGACGGGGCCGAACGGGCGCTTGTCGGGCTCCAGCATGTCGTGCAACCAAGCGACCTGTATGGCCGCATCCCATCGCACCATGCGGTGCTCGAAATGGTCGGCAATCAGCGTCTCAGCGCGTGCGGCCACTCGCTCCAAGTGCTCGATGTACGGGCGCCCAGCCTTATCGAACTGCCCCTCATGGACGACCCGCGCGAACGCTTCCGCGTCTTTCGCCGTCCTCCGCAGGGGCGGCAGGATCAGGGGGCGGTTAGTCATGGGAGGGGGATTCCTGGCGAACGATGGCGTAGCCGTCCGCCAGCTTCACGCTCATGTTGACGGTGGTGCTGGTGACGCGCTTGGCCTCGCCCCGGTCGTGACCCTGGCTGTAGGCCAGCGCCAGGGCGACACCGCAGAGGATGGCCGCGATGATCATGCCCGCGCTGGACGTACTCTCGTGGCCAGCCGTGGCGCGAGCCAGGATCACGCCTGCAAACACCATTAGCGTTGGGGCAAGGTTGCCGATCTGCCGAACGGTCCACTCCGGCGCGGCGCGGACGATCCGGACGGCCCGTTCGGTTTTCGTCAGGGGGCGTTCAGCCTGGGGTGCGGTCATGCTGGGCTCCGGGGAGGGCGCTTCGCCAACTCGGCTTCGAAGGTCCGCATCATGCTCTGGATGCGCTCAAGGTGGGCTAGGACGGCATCCATGCTGGCGAAGCGGATTACCACGGCCTCACCCGGCACGGTCTTGCCTTCGACCTCGCCAGTGGCGTCGCTATCGACCATGCCGGGGCGCACTGCCGGGCAGAAGTAGATGCCGGGCATGTCCTCGTGGATGACCGATCCGACTACGACGGAGCCGAGCCCCATCGTGAATACGGTCGGCTGGTTCTCTGGATCGGCGCTTACCGTGACCATCCCCCTCACTCCCCTTCCTCTGTCGAGCGAGCGGCGTCGGGTGGGCCAAAGTACGGCACTTCGCCAAGAACACCGACCGAATAAACGGCGCCCTTTCTCTCGACGTCATTCATCGCCTCAATACAATCGCTCAATATCTCAGCGACTTCGTTTGGGTTGACCGCACGATTGCAGGACATGCCTCGACCGGCATATTTATGCCACGAAATACAAACACCTGATTTCGGATGGCAGAAGTTATAAGGCTGCGCCGCATCTTCATTGTCGCTCCAGTCATATGACCAGACACCGAATGCCTCACAGCGAAATGCCTCGCAGTGGTTTCCGAAGGGGTTCAGTTGTTCCTGCTTAATATTCCAGAGTACGCGCTGAACCTCCTCCGAAAGAAACGCCAGCGCAGCCTCTAGAATTTGCGGGCATTCATGCTTTTGCCATGGCTGGCCGAAGACCATTTGGCCTAGTTCAGGTTGGTAGCCCATCGTGTCAGCCCTCCACAGCCGTCGAGAGATCGAGGGGCGCGCAATCCCCAAGGCGCAGCTCATGCAGGCCATCGCCACGCGCGTGCCACGCGCCGACACTGATGCTGTTGCCGTGCGCGTCCTCCACCTCCACGAAGCGACCGGCCTCGGGACCGGGCGGCCCATCAAACACAATGCGGAGGTCTGGCGCCCTGCCGCCGAGAGCCGAAACGATCTTGGCCTCGGCCTGTGCCCACTTCGCCTTGCCCAGATCGGACATCTCATCCCGCCGGGCGCTTGGCGTTTCCCAATAGGCGTCGAATGCAATCTTGCCAGGCTCTTCTCTCGTCGTCCTCTCAGCCATAGCGTCCGGTCTCCTGTTCGAGAGGGGGAAGGTTGGGCTAGGGGGAGGGGGCGTCGGTCTTAGCCAGAGCCTCGCGGCCGGCGTCCGTGATCGTCCATGTGCGGGCGTTGGCGAACGTCACGCCGAGGCGTCGAACGAGCGGCTTGGGCCACGCAAACGACATTTCTCGCAGGGCTCCAGTCGCCCAATCCGACGCCCTGTGAGCCTCACCACAGCCGATTGCGATGTCGCGGGCGCACTCGGCGCCGTCACGGTCGAGGTCTCGGCTCGCGAGGCGACGCAGGATGCGAATGCGGGTGTCAGAGAGCTTGCGGGGCATCACGCGGCCTCCGCAATGTGCGTGACGCTGCCGCTCAGGATGCCGGGCTTGGCCTCGGCCAGCATGCGCGTCACGGAAGCGCGATCATCCATCACCTGAAAGGCAAAGTTTGCGGCGGCCTTCTTGGCGCAACGGGCGCTACCGCCCTGACTGCCAACGATAGTGCGAAGCTCGCCGGTCCAGATGTCACGAACGGTGCGTGGCGCGTCTACGTGCAGGGCGAAGTAGTTCGGCTGCGCCTTGGGCCAGGACACGGTGTAGCCGTGAACGGTGACCGTCTCGCCGTGCTCAATCACGCGGATCATGGCGGCGAGGAAATCAGCGTAGAGGGCGGCGTCGGGCTTCGGCTTGGCCTGGCGGGGAGTGGGGCGGGAGGGCATATGCGTTCTCCGATTGACGATATTAGTTCTAAGCGCTAACAATAGCGTGGTCAACGTCAATTTAGCGCTCGGAGCTAATTTGCTCGCTCGAAAACCCATTCGCGTGTACGACGCCGCCATGATCGACGCGGCTCAGATGCGCGCGGCTCTCGGGCTGCTTGACTGGAAACAGAAGGATTTAGCCGCGCGGTCCGGAGTGTCGGTCGCCACGATCAGGAACGTGGACGCGGGTGTTCGCGATATTCGCAGCAGTACGCTTCGAGCAATTCAAGAGGCGTTCGAGGCGGCTGGTGTCGTCTTCATGGAGCCGGGAGATATGCGGACCGGCGGAAAAGGCGTCCGTCTCAAGGATTGAACTCACCCGCCGCGAGCGCCCCCGCCCCAATCCGAAAACAGATTGAGGGGAGGGGGACTAGGACGCAGAAGCCAGCGTCATGACCTCTGCTGTCGTCAGGCCGACCCGCCAAGGCACGCGAGCGCAGAACTCGCATGTCTCCGCACGGGCTGCGGCACAGCTGGTCCAGTCGCCGCGACACACGACAATCGTGTCGCCGGCCTCCGACGAGTCGAGGGCGGCTTGTATGGCCTCCGCTCGGCTGTCGTATAGATCCACGTCGATGTTCTCGGGCTCGCTCACGGCGTTTCCTCCTGCGGGGTTGCGGGTGCGGAGAGGGGCTTCGGACGGTGCGAGTGATTCAGGAAACCCCAATTCCCGCCGGGCCGGCTGGTGTCCACAAAGCCCTCACACTGATCGCAGAGCGGGGCGCCGCACACGAACTGTCCCGTGTGGCTGCACTCACCGTCAGCCGGAGCACCGCAGCTTTTACAGGCGACGCCTGTGTGTCTTGAGCAGCGGAGGCCGGTCTCGGCCTCGGCGCAACACGGGCCGGACCACGCCAGCATGTATTTGCACTTTGTCACGGCGTTTCGCCTCCCTGCGCGAGGTTAGGAGCGACGGGGGTGGTGGGGACCTTCATGAGGTTGCCTCCGAATGGAAGGCACGCACGAACAGCCATGCGAGGGCTGAGAACCCGATCCCGAAGAAGGGCAGAACAACCAAGCTACGGCCGATAGAACGCGCCGCGTCGGCATCGGCCCACTGCGCTCTCTCAAGCCAGACCGCCACATGCGCGCAGGCCAGGGGCCACGCCGCGAACATCGAAACGAAGATGGTTGCCGCGAGCCAGCCGATGCCGATGCAGAGGATGGTTTTACGTGCGCTCATCGTCCGTTCTCCCCTGCGGCGTCGGTGGCAGCCACGCGCCGATCCGGGATGCCGGCGGGACCATCCAGCAGGACATGGAGATCCAGCGGTGGCCCGAGGTAGACGGGCGGGCGGTTCATCGCGAACAGGTGGTTAAACTGATCGGCGGTTGGGTCCAGCGCGCGGCCATCCGCCAAGCGAAGCCAGAAGTGGTTGAACTCGCCGAGGTCGCTTTCAACCACCTCGTTCGGCACGCCGTGCATCGCGAGCAAGCTGGAGAGCGGTGCGCAGATGGCGAAGCACATCCAGTTCGGCGGATCGCCGTCGAGGATGCCTTCACGGAACTCGCTAGCGAACCGGACAAGCTGTTTGTCGGTCATACCCATCGCTCACCCCCTCCCCGAAACGGAAGGAACAGAACGCCCGTCCGGTGGGATGGAGGGGGACTCGGGGAACACCACGTCGGACGGATGGAACAGGCTCGAATGGTTCCGGCCGTCCACCAGCACGTGAACACAGGCCGTGCTCTGTCCGGGGTAGGTCACCACGCCCTCCCGGTCGGGCATGCCTCCGCACGTGGCCGGCAGCCGGACGCGTTGGCCGAGTTGCGGATCAACCCCGTACTGGCGGCGCACGTAGCTGTAGCCATCGGAGACCAAGGGCTCCGTTCGGGTCTTCACCCGGCACATCTTCATGAAGTCGCCGAAGCTGATGTGGCCGAAGGCAGAGGATCGCCACGCGGCGGCACGCACGGCAGACGCCGAGCGCCCGGTCATGACCTCGGTGCCGTAGCCGGCCACGATCACGTCGTAGAGCTTCCAGGCCATCAAACCGTCCTCCCGGAGAGGGAGGGGGCAAGTGCGGTGATCTCGATCACCTCGACGGGACCGCCAGGCTTCGTCTCATCGAAAACCCCGATGACGAGGCGCCCGGTAGCGTAAGCGCCCGTGTCGAGGTTCGTGCGGCCGGGCAGACAGACAGGTCCATCTTTGAACGGCGTGTGGCCGTGCACGACGTGCTTGCCGTCGATGCTGTAGTCTCGATCCCGCGCGCAGCGGAACCAACAAAGGTCCCGCTCGGTCTGTTCGGCGAGCAGCTTGGTCTCGTCCCCGCCCGCGTGGCAGAAAATGTGGTGCTCCGTCTCGTGATAGAGCGGAAGCCGTGCGGCCCAGCGGACGTGCTCCAGCGGGACCGTGCCGCCGTAGGACCGCACCGTGGCAGCCCCGCCGTTGCCGATCCACCAATCCGGCTCCAGGGGCGCCATGATGGTCTCGGCCATCATGTCCTCGTGGTTGCCCTTAAGGCAGATCCACGTTTGCCCCTCGGGCGGCCCGGACATTAGGGCCTCGATGATCTCTCTGCTCTGTGGTCCACGGTCCACGTAGTCGCCCGTGAAGACGACCTTGCCGCCGCTGCGCTCGGCTATGGCTGCAACAGCTTGCGTGAAGAGGTCGAACCGGCCGTGAAGGTCGGCGATGGCGTAGGTGGGATTTGCCATGGGCTCAGGCCCTCCCGGACAGAGAGGGGGCAGAGACGAACGGAGAGCGATTGCGCCCCTTCGCCGTCATGTCCGCGACGTTGTCGACCTGACGGCCCAAGCTGAGGTGCGCCGGGTTGCAGCATGCGGGGTTGTCGCAAGAGTGCATCACGACGGTGCCGTGGTGCTCCTCAGCGTTGGTGATGGGGCCTTTCGTGAGGGCGTAGATCAGCCGATGCGGCAGGTAGAGCTTGCCGTCGACCTTGAAGCGACCGTGACCGAAGTTCGACCGCGCCGCCGTCCAAGGCCAGCACTCGTCCGGCTCGCCTTTCTGTACCTTGGCCCATAGGCGATACTCTTCCCACGGCTTGAGCACCGGCAGGTGGGCCGCCTTGAGCGGCTTTGGAGTTGGCGTAGGCCGGCGAGCCTTCCGGGCAGCAAGCCTCTCGGCAATAGCACGCTCGGCGGCATCGAGGCGCGCAAGGCGGCGTTGCCAGCGGTCGGGCTCGTACAGGCGCATCTTGCGAAGCGCCATCATTTTCCGTTTTTCAGCGACGTCGGGATGCGGGGCGACGGCAGGCAAATCAGCCTCCTAGCGTCACACACGGCGTACAACATGCCGTGCGGTGCGATCCGCTAAGTGCTTGATTTTATTGCCAGTGCCAGGCCGCTATAGGAATATTGGCGGAGAGGGGGGGATTCGAACCCCCGATGCCCTTGCAGGCATGCCGCATTTCGAGTGCGGTGCATTCAACCGCTCTGCCACCTCTCCGCGGGGGCCTCGATGAGACAAGCGC